>Ga0224521_1000349_pt1 | contig 14222 bp, 9 predicted proteins | sample CFST0metaG_FD_182731 | JGI IMG/M metagenome (GOLD analysis project Ga0224521, IMG submission 182731) | Peat soil microbial communities from Stordalen Mire, Sweden - C.F.S.T0 | ecosystem: Environmental > Terrestrial > Soil > Wetlands > Peat | place: Sweden: Norrbotten County, Stordalen Mire... | reverse complement strand
TATCCATCATCCCCCAGTTCCGCAAGCTTCACTGGGGGTTATTTACATTTAGCCACTCCGTGGCACAAAACAGTTTATTATTAACTCCTATATAAAGCCAACTTATATAATTCATTATTTATAATTTATAATTATCCCGATGCGAAACATTTCAATCATCTTTTCAATATGCCTGGCATCAATCATGCTGAATTCATGTGCTAAAAAAGAAGCAAAGGAAGAAGAACAAAAACCGGTTGTCAGCGTAAAGACTTCTCCGGTAACTTTTGGTGGCATTGACAATAAACTTAGTTTTAATGGTAAAACCATTTACCTGAAAAAAAATCTGGTGGTTTCGCCTATTTCCGGTTATGTGCACCGAATGACGGTGAAGTTTGGCGATGCGGTAAAAAAAGGACAATTGTTATTCGAGATACAAACCAAAGAAAACAAGGCTCTGGAGAATTCAGGGTCAGGAAATATAGGATTGATTAAGGTGTTTGCTCCTTCGCACGGTGTGATAAGTGCATTGAATGTAACCGAAAACGGAGCTTACGTGGTAGAAGGTGGTTCGCTATGTACAGTGGCCGAAAGCAATGAAGTATTGGTGCAATTAAATTTGCCGTTCGAATACAATTCATTGATAAAAACCGGAACAAGATGTACACTGGTTTTGGATGAAAACAACAAATTTGACGGAACGGTTTATCAAATTCTGCCCACAGTAGATGAAGCTAATCAAACGCAACAAATACTGATAAAACCTCATACCAATAAGAAATTGCCGGAAAACCTCAATCTGGGAGTTGAAATTCTAAAGTCGAGACACAACAAAACCTGTTTGGTACCTCGTGATGCAATTATGACCAACGAAACACAAACTGAATTCTGGGTTATGAAAGTAGTTGATAATAAACTTGCTATAAAAGTTCCGATAAAGAAAGGCATTGAAAACGATGATATGGTTGAGGCATTATCATCAGGTCTGACAAGCACCGACATGGTTGTCAGTGAAGGTGGTTACGGTTTGAATGACAGTACTGTGGTAAAAGTGACGAAGTGATATGGAAAAGATTTTTGTCCGTTTAAAAAGTCCGATAGCAGTTATCTTATTGCTTATTCTGATTGGTGGAGCTTTCTCCTATCAGAGCATGAAAACATCGCTATTCCCTGATGTAACTTTTCCAAAGATTAAAATTATTGCTCAAAACGGTGAACAGCCCGTGGAGAAAATGATGGTTATGGTTACCAAACCACTCGAAAATGCTATCAAGGGGGTGGATAATCTGCATTTAATACGCAGTACAACCAGTTTGGGAAGTTGTGAGATTTCTGCTTTTATGAATTGGGATTCGGACATAGACCTCGACAAACAACAGGTTGAATCGCAAATTTCGCAGATAAAAAATGATTTGCCTCCCGATGTGCAGATTACGGTAGAGAAAATGAATCCCTCCATTCTGCCGGTTATGGGTTATTCGCTTCAGTCGGACACCAAAAATCCTATTGAGCTAAAAATGATTGCTCAATACACTATCAAACCGTACTTGTCGCGTGTTCCGGGAGTTGCTTCGGTGCAGGTTATTGGAGGAAAAGAAAAGGAATACCGCATCATATTGGATGAACATAAATTAAACGTATTGAAGATTAATCCGCTTGATATCCAAAAAATTCTTCAGTCGACAGACTTCATTAAATCCACGGGATACACAGTAGATTATAACCGATTGTATCTGACGGTAACCGATGCCACACTCAAAAACATTGATGAATTAAAGCAATTGGTTATTTTCGACAACGGTATCCGAAAAGTAAAGATTGGCGATGTATCTACCGTTCAGATTGCCGAGCAGAACGAATACATCAAAATTAAAGCTGATGGAAAAGATGTCCCTTTAATTGCTGTAGTTAAACAACCCAAAAGTAATTTGGTGGATGTTGCTAACCAGGTTTCACAGAAAGTAGATGAACTGAATAAAATCTTGCCCAAAGGCGTTACGCTCAAACCTTATTATAATCAGGCGGAATTTGTAAAAACCAGTATTCGCAGTATTATCGATGTACTCTGGATTGGCCTGGCGTTGGCCATTCTGGTGGTGCTGTTATTCCTGCGTTCGCACAAAGCAGGTTCGGTTCTACTGATTACCATTCCGCTTACCCTGGCGCTTACCTTTATCAGCATGAAATTTATCGGTTTTGATTTCAATATCATGACCATTGGCGCTATTGCTGCTTCTATTGGACTTATCATTGACGATGCCATTATTGTGGTGGAACAAATTCACCGTACACACGAAGAATTTCCCGATAAGAAACCGAAAGAACTAGTGGGTAAAGCCGTTAGTTTCTTATTTCCAAGCATGATAAGTTCGTCGCTTAGCACCATAGTCATTCTTATTCCATTTGAATTAATGTCAGGAGTGGCGGGAGCTTATTTTAAAATTCTAACCGAGACTATGATTGTGACGCTGGTTTGTTCCTTTGTCATTACCTGGCTTGGCTTACCGGTTATTTACCTGCTATTTTCGAAGGACAGAAGTTTATCAACAGCCGAAGAAGTACATTTGGTAAAACATCGCCCATGGATTGAGGTTTTCATAAAACGCCCTTATATCAGTATTGCTTTTGTGCTTATTTTGATAGTGAGTTTAGTATTTATGTTACCAAAATTACAAACAGGTTTCTTGCCCGAAATGGACGAAGGTTCGATAGTATTAGACTATAATTCACCTCCGGGAACATCCCTCGAAGAAACCAACCGCATGCTGAACGAAGTGGACAGAATTCTGGAAACAACACCCGAAGTAAAAACTTACTCGCGACGTACCGGAACTCAAATGGGGTTCTTTATTACCGAGCCCAACCGCGGCGATTACCTGATTGAATTGAAAACGAAACGGGATAAAAACACGGAAGATGTTTCGAACGATATCCGCTTACGCATTGAAAAGACATTACCTGCTCTGAAAGTTGATTTCGGACAAGTAATTACCGATATGCTCGGTGATTTAATGAGCAGCGTTCAGCCGGTAGAAATAAAGATATTTGGTGATAATAACCTGAAACTGCAAGCACTTTCGAAACAAGTAGCCGATAGCATTAAAACGATTGAAGGAACAGCTGATGTTTTTGATGGTATTGTGGTGGCAGGACCCATGTTGAAGATTATGCCGAAAGAAGAAAAGCTCAAACAGTTTGGATTGAATCCGGCTGATTTGCAAGCACAGGCACAGACTTATATTTCCGGCGTAGTGATTGGCTCTATTCCTGAAAAGGAACAACTTACCGATATCCGAATGATTTTCCCGCAGAATAATAAAACTCCGATTGAAAAAATGAAGGATGCCAAAGTTTGTACTGCCACCGGCGATTATATTCCGGTAAGTCAAATGGCCGATTTCACTATCCTGAGTGGTGTAACCGAAATAGAACGCGAGAATCTGCAAACTATGGGTGTGGTTACCTCACGCCTCAATAACCGCGACCTTGGAAGTGTAATGAAAGATATCCAGGTTAAACTGAAGAAAATTAATTTACCTCCTTCGTATCAGATTGAATACGGCGGTTCCTATGCCGAGCAACAACAATCGTTCTCTGAACTGCTCAAAATACTTTTAATAGCTGCTTTGCTGGTGTTTACGGTGGTGCTGTTTATGTTTAAAGACCTGAAACTTTCGCTCACGGTCATCTTTATCAGCACACTGGGAGTTGCAGGAGGTGTATTCGCTCTGTTTGTAACCAACACACCGCTGAACGTAGGCAGTTATACCGGATTAATTATGATTGTGGGTATCATAGGTGAGAATTGTATTTTCACTATTCAGCAATTTTTGTTTGAACTGAAAAAATCAACCCTGAATCATGCATTGGTATATGCCATTTCGGCTCGTCTAAGACCCAAACTAATGACTGCCACCGGAGCTATTGTTGCACTAATACCACTTGCGTTGGGCATTGGCACAGGTGCTCAGATGCATCAGCCATTAGCTATAGCAGTTATTGGCGGATTAATTCTGGCCTTACCTTTGTTATTAATTGTTTTACCAAGTATGTTGAAAGTGTTGATGAAAAATAAATCAGTTGAAGAATAAGTGTTACCAAAGCAATATTCAGAGAAATTGAACCAATGGTAAAAATCCATATTTATTATGTTTATATTTTATCAAATTACAACAATACAGTTTTGTATGTTGGTGTTACAAACAATTTGGTAAGAAGATGCCATGAACATAAAAATAAGATTATCAAAGGATTTACTGAAAAATACAATGTCAACAAATTAGTTTATTACGAAGTTTTTGATTTTGTTGATTTAGCAATTTAAAGAGAAAAACAGATTAAAGGATATTCACGGGAAAAGAAAGAGATATTGATTGAAAAGGTGAATCAAAACAGAGATGAATTGTATAAGAATGGAGTTGTTACGAAACTTGTTCGTCCGGCATAACTTAAAAAAAAGTATATAGATTCCTCGTTTCAGAATGATGAACTCTGCATTATTGGAAAACTCATCATTTCTCTGACACCTAAAGGGAGATAGATTCCTCGTTTCACTCGGAATGACAAACAATGTTTTATGTTTTTGGGGTGGGGTAGATTGGCGGCGAAGTCGCCAATCTACCCCACCCCCCTACAAAGAGGATGTAATAAACTGTCATTCTGAACGAAGTGAAGAATCTATTATTTTTCGCCAGACAACAATGATTAACTATTTTAAAACCTGTGAATCATGTAACTCTTACCTAAAATTATGTAATAATTTCGAACCAGATATTCCTAATTTTGTTTCATTAAAAACACCGTCGAGAAAGTAAAAAAAGTTGCGCTTTAGACAGTGAAACAAATTAATTGAATTTATTACAAAAAAAAGTAAGAAAAAATGAAAACTCAAATTGGAATCAAACCTGAGAATTCAGTTCAGGTAGCTGACGCTCTAAACAAACTTTTGTCGGACGAACACGTACTTTATATTAAAACCAGAAATGCACATTGGAATGTGGAAGGTCCTGATTTTGCATCAGTACATAAATTCTTTGAAGGTCAATATGATGAACTGGAAGGAATCATTGATCAGGTAGCTGAACGTATCCGCTCAATCGGTCATTATGCCGAAGGAACTATGGGTGAATATCTGAGACTGACAAAGCTGAACGAAGAATCGAGAGAAGGTAATGACAGCCTTAGCTATATTAAAGATTTACTTAGCGACCACGAGGCTATTATTATTGAACTACGTGAAAACGTGACCCGCTTTGCTGACGATTTATTTGATTTTGGCAGCAGTGATTTTATTACCGGATTAATGGAAACTCACGAAAAAATGGCCTGGATGCTTAGAGCTCATTTGAAATAATTTATTCGGCATAACACACTAAAGACCGTCTGCAACAATGCCGACGGTCTTTATTTATTTAATCAATAACTATTATTTACAACAAAAAAACGAATTACATAGGCATTGCTTTTTCTTTTGTAGTTTTTTCCTTCTTGGTAGTTTCTGTTTTCTTTTCCATCATCTCTTTCTTCATCGCTTTCTTTTCTACCAAAGCCATGCCGCATTTCGGGCATTTTCCGGGTTTGCTCATTACGACATCAGAGTGCTCCGGGCAAGTGTACTTCTTAGCAACCGGCTTCGTTGTGGTTTTTGTAGTTGTTTGTTTCGTTGTGGTGGTAGTCGTCTGGGCATTCAGACTAGCAACAGTTGAACCGGCAAAAATTAATCCTACAGCGAGAATCATTGAATAAAAAAATTTTGTTTTCATATTAATGTAATTTTATTGGTTTGTAAAGAGTAAAACAAACTCATGTACCAATAGTTTTGCTTTTGAACTTTGTTACAGTACTTTATATTAATTATCCCGATATAACTTTTTCATTGTATCAACCTTTGGAAAAGTTATGTGCTATTCTATTTTAATCGTTTAAAAACAAGTATCTTTGTCCCCCTCAACTAAAAAACAACAAAATGACTTTTGCAGACTTAGGAATTAACGATAATATCATTCAGGCCCTTGAGGGAAATAATATTACCCAACCTACCGATATTCAGTTTCAGGCTATCCCACATATACTCAATCATAATACTGACTTAGTAGCAGTAGCACAAACCGGAACCGGAAAAACCGCTGCCTTTTGCTTACCTATCCTTCAAACCATCGACCCTAAACTACCCAAAATACAAGCCCTGGTGCTGGTTCCTACACGTGAACTGGGGCAACAGGTAGCTCGTGAATTCTTCCTGTTCTCAAAATATCTGTCGCGCGTATTTGCTGAGGCTGTGTATGGTGGAGTACCTATTGATGATCAGATACAAAAACTGAAACGTGCCACACACGTGGTGGTAGCAACGCCCGGACGGTTGATTGACTTATTAGACAGGAATGCACTAAGTCTCGCTGATTTGAAGTATCTGGTACTCGACGAAGCCGACGAAATGATGAATATGGGTTTTAAAGCGGAAATAGATAAAATTCTGACGTTATGCAACAAAAATATAACTAAGATGCTTTTCACAGCAACTATGCCTGATGATGTTAAACAAATCATCCGTGAATATTTGCGTCCCGATTTTACGGAAATACGCATTAATGCTGAGGAATTTGTGAATCAGAAAATAGAACACGAATATCTGATTTATAAACAAGGTCATAAACTGGAATATCTGAAAGCTTTCCTTTCAGAACACCCGAACGAACGTGGAATTGCTTTTTGCCGCACCAAAGTGGCTGCAAAGAGATTGGCAAAGCAGTTGGCAGGCTTTGAGGTGACAGCGGATGCACTACATGGCAACCTGAATCAGGAAATGCGTGACAAAGTGATGCGCGGATTCAAAAAAAACCGTATAAACCTGTTGGTAGCTACCGACATTGCCGCCCGGGGTATCGATGTAAAAGACCTGGATTACATTATCCATTACCATTTACCCGAAAAAACCGAGCATTACACCCACCGAAGCGGACGTACGGCACGTGCAGGAAAATCGGGAATATCGATATGTCTCATAAAGCAAGATCAGTTGGAAGATATCAGGACGCTGGAATCTGAACTAAACATCCAATTTTTGGTGTTAGACATACAGCCAAAGCCTGAAAAACCAAGTAGCCCAATCACTATTTATATGAATATCGGTTTCGGACAAGGCTTTACCAAAGGCAATCTGCGTGAATTTCTGGTAGAAGAAGCAGGACTTAACATGGACGACATCCAAAACATTGTGGTGGAAGATAACCGCTCTTACTTTGATGTTCCTCAAAAATTCGAACAGCAGATTTATATAAACCTGAAAGGTTTTAAACTTGCCCACCGTAATTTGAAGTTTAGTCTTGACGGGGAGAAAAGCAAACGAAATATTTATTAAACTGAAGATTCAACAGCTAACGGAAACTTAGTTCGTTGTCAGCATTGACGGACAACCCTGTCAGCAGTCCACAGGACTCTGACAGTGGTTGCAGATCAGACAGCGGTTGAAACAGCTATCGGTTCATCATACTCGGTTTGCCCGCCAATTGAGCCGCAGCATCTACACTGAAGGTACCATCGGTCACTATTTCTTCACCATCCTTCAAACCACCAAGCACCACATAGCTATTACCCAACATAGGGCCCAGGTCTATTTCGCGCATCTTGAAGTTGATTTCCTGAGTATCGGGTTGTTTCACATACACAATGGAGCGTTTGCCAGTCCACAATACTGCTGAACGTGGAATAACCAATTTGTCCTTGAACTCATTCAGATTGGCTTTCACCACACCGGTTGCAAACATTTCGGGTTTCAGCTTTCCTCCGCCATTACTCACTTCCACCCGTACTTTGGCCACGCGGTTCACAGGATCAATAACAGGATCAATAAACTGTATTTTTGCCGAGAAATTGGTTCCGGGCAATGCCTGCAAGCTAAATGAAATGGTATTACCCACTTTAAGAAAAGGCAAATCGCTTTCGTAGGCATCAAACAGCACCCAGATGCTCGAAAGGTTGGCAATGTCGTACAACACGCTGCCCTCCGATACATGATCGCCCGTATTGACACGTCGGGCAGTTACAATTCCCGACGTATTGGAATATACTTCGAAGTTCGTCTTTACCTTTCCCGACTTTTCTATTTGAGCAATTTGTCTGTCAGTCAGCATCCATTGCATCAGCTTTTCCATCGCCGCCTGGTAAATTTCGGGTTGAGTTTGTTTACTTTTAGCTGCCTCAATCAATTCCTGTTGAGCCGTAATCAAGTCGGGCGAATAAATCATAGCCAGTAATTGTCCTTTGTGAACCGGTTCACCCGTGAAGTTCACAAACAGTTTTTCAATCCGACCACCAATATGCGCCACCTGATTTTGCAACAGACGTTCATCGGCCTGCACTTTTCCATACAACCTAACTTCTTTCACCGGTTTCTGGTAACTGACAATCGACGTGGACACATTAGCCAATTCCATTGCTTCTTTACTAAAATGCACGGCATTGGAGTCAATCTTTGCTCCTGCATTTTGCAACAGAATCAATTCCATGCCACATATAGGGCATTTACCGGGATGGTCCAGGCGAATCTGCGGATGCATGGCACACGTCCAGATTTGTTTTTTTGTTTCTGTTAATTGTTGTTTCTCCGTTGATTTATTACCTGAGTGGAAAAACAACCAGCCCAGAAACAGTCCGGCAAGAAGTACAAGAAGACCTTTAAGCCATAAAGAACCCCTAGCCCCTAAAGGGGAACTGGAGTTAGTTTTAAATATTTTGTTCATATTATTTTTTTTTAGACCCCTAGCCCCTAAAGGAGCTTGAGAGAAAACCCCTAACCCCTAAAGGGGAATAAGAGATATTAGTATTATTGATGACCCCTAGCCCCTAAAGGGGAATAAGAGATAAAAGTTGTGATTGACAAAAGTTGCCTAGTTCCCCTTTAGGGGTTAGGGGTCAATCTCTTAATCAACGCCTCAGCCTTATTGAATTCCACCACAGCTTCCACCTGTTTCAATTCATAGTCTAGCAATTGCTGGCGAATGCGCAGAATATCGCTTAAACCGGAGGCTGACGATGAAAAGGTTTTAATAGAAATATCCAACGATTTTTTTGCCAACTGGCTTTGATTATCGTACAATTTCATGCGTCGTGCGGCATCGTTATATTGCTGCAATGCTTCATAATACTGTGTTTGCAGCATATTAGCAGTTGCCTGATAGTTTTGCTCCGAAGCCGTTTTCAAAAACCGGGTTTCCGCTTGCATGGCTTTGTACTTCTTTCGGTAAATAGGTAAACTCACCGTGAGCATAGGCATAATCATGTCCTGCCCGTTCATGGCCGAAGTGGACATCTCGCTTTTGTTGATAACCGTGTAATTCAGCCCCACTCCTACCATGGGAAGTCCCATTTGCTTCTGCATTTTGGTGCGTGCCATGAGCGATTGTTGTTCGTACGATAACATACCCAACATGGGGTTTCGGGTAAACATCGAATCATTCACCGACAAATAAGCGATATCCAACGGTTCAACAGGCAACAACTCAACGGCTACTATAGGCATCTTTTGCTGACGATTCAGTAAACTATTGAAACGTGACACAGCGGCTAGTTCTTCATTTTTCAATGAGGCAATGTTATCTTCCAAACTTGCCGCTTCTATCTGAATCTGGTACACTTCCGATAAACCGGAAGCACCCGATGCAGAACTCATAGAAGCCGAACCCGATGAAGTTGCAGGTCGAGAAGCCGTTGAAGTTCCTGAACCGCCACCCATGGTATTCATCCCTGAAGAACCCGAAGTAGTTGATTGAGCAGCACTGCCCGACATATTTCCACTGGAAACTGAAGAGGAAGCTGAAGAACCCGACCGAAATTTTACCAAGGTGAGTCGCTCAATAGTTTTCAAGAGCTCCACGTTTTTCTCCGAAATACGGATATTCTGACGGACTTTATACAAGTCAAACCAGGCACGCTGCACATCGTCGTAAACCTGCAACTTAGCATCCCTGAAGGCTTCGAACTTCATTTTTGCCATCAGACTCATTTCGTCTTTGGCATTTTTGATAACGCCAAACCACGGAAACATTTGCATCAGTTTGATATCCGCCACCTGATTACCACTAATCAACTCCATCGGACTCAGAAAAACACCCATTTCCAATTGAGGATCGGGCAAGCTGCCTACCTGCGGTATTTTTTGCAACGAAGCCTGATATTCATTGTATCGCTGCAAAACAGTCGGGTTATTCTTTGTTGCCAACTCAAGATAATGCATGAGCGAATCGGATTGGGAATATGTTGAAATACATGGAAATAGAAATAAGAAATAAATGGAAATACTTAAAACTATTTTGAAATACTTAGAAATACATGGAAGTACATGGAAATAGAATGAAGTTTTTCTATCTATTTCCTTTATTTCAATGTATTTCCTTTTATTATTTTGGTTTTTCATTTTCATTTTTTGTAAACTTTATAAAGTTATTCAACTTTATCTGAAGATCTTTTGAAATAGATTTATATTCGTCAAAAACTTGTTGATTTATTTTATTTCGTTCAAATAACAATTCAAGCCAATGATCTGTAGATTCAGATTGAGAAGCCCGAGCATTATAATAAAACCTGACTTTGTCTAAAAAGTGAAAGCGACTATATCCTTCAGCAATGTTAGCTCCAATAGAATCAGTAGCTCTAATAAATTGGTCTCCTATTATCTTCTTTTCTTCGAAAGACATTTTAGAATAAATATCCCATGCAATTGCTGAAAGTTTTCTTGACAATTGATAAACTTGTAAATCCTTAATCGTAATAAAATTTTTATTTTCCATATTCAAAATTATTTAATTTTCAAACAATGTATTTCAATTGTAAAAATAATAACTTTCAATCATATTTCAATAGATTTCAATTCATTACAACTATATTTCTATCTTATTTCAATGTATTCTCCCGCCACATCGCCTGAAACAGAGGCACCACATAAATAGTCATTACCTGAATAATCATTCCCCCAAAAGTAGGAATAGCCATTGGCACCATTATGTCCGCACCCTTTCCGGTAGAAGTAAGCACCGGTAGCAAGGCAATTACCGCCACAGCCGTGGTCATCATGGCCGGACGAACCCGTTTCTTGCCTGCTTCAATCACTGCTTCCCTGACTTCATGTACCGTTTTGGGTTTCTTATCTTCGAATACTTGATGGATATACGTTCCCATAATCACACCGTCATTGGTGGCAATACCAAACAGGGCGATAAAGCCCACCCAGACCGCTACACTCAGATTTATCGGATGCATTTGGAAAAGATCCCGCAGATTCATTCCGGCAATGGAGAAGTTTAGAAACCAACCTTGTCCGTAAAGCCAGAGCATGATAAATCCTCCTGCAAAGGCTACAAACACACCTGAGAAATGGATAAACGAAGCCGTCACAGTTTTGAACTGGAAGTACAACAAGAGCAAAATCAGCAATAAACTAATCGGAATTACGATGGACAAGCGTTCGGTTGCCCGAATTTCATTCTCGTAATTTCCGGCAAATTTATAGGTCACTCCGGTGGGCAATTTCAATTCACCCGAATCCACCTTTTTCTTCAGTATGTCGGATGCTTCGTTCACCACATCCACTTCGGCTTTACTTTCCACCTTGTCGAAAATGACATAACCCACCAGGAATGTATTCTCGGTTTTAATCATTTGCGCACCACGCGTATAATTGATATCGGCCAGTTCGCTCAACGGAATTTGCGTTCCGTTCATCGCAGGAATCAAAATCCGCTTGATGTCTTCGGGATTATCACGCAATTCACGGGCATATCTTACCCGCATCGGGAAACGTTCGCGCCCTTCCACCGAAGTACTCAACGCCATACCACCCATAGCTACCTGTAGAATTTCCTGCACATCACTGACAGTCATTCCGTAACGCGCCATGTTTTCGCGGTTCAGCTTTATTTCCAAGTAAGGCGCACCCACAGCACGGTCGTAAAACACAGACGAGGCCTTTACCGAAGGAACTCCTTTCAAAGCTTTTTCGAACTGCATACCGGCTTTTTCTATCGATTCCAAATCCGGTCCGTAGACTTTCAAGCCCATAGGTGCACGCATTCCGGTAGAAAGCATCACTAATCGGGTTTCGATTGGTTGCAATTTCGGAGCTGAAGTCAAGCCGGGAATATCGGTTACTTTTACGATTTCATTCCAAATATCGTTCGGCTTTTTAATTTGCGACCGCCATTGACGGAAGTACTCACCACCTTTATCAATAATCAAATAATCAAAAATATTTTCACGTTTTGAAATAGATTGAAATATGTCGAAATAGATTGAAATATCAGTGTAAGGAGTTTTAGATGTAAATTCTTTATCATTTGTAATGAAGTGAAATACCTCTTTTTCTTTGTCAAAAGATATTTTCTTTATGTCTTTTGTTTCTATTTTATTTCCGCCTATATCAATCGTATTTCCATTTATCTCTTTTTCTATCTTACTCAAGTTCAGAAAATAATTATTCTTATTATCCACCTTGAAACGTTCTCGATGCCCTTCTTCATTCAGAATATATTCGGGACGATAATTAATTGTATTCTCAAACATCTGCACCGGAGCGGGATCAAGCGCTGAATTCACGCGTCCCCATTTACCCACAGCCACTTCCACTTCGGGAATGGAGGCCAGTCGTTTATCCAAGGTTTCGATATATTGCAGATTTTTCTCGATACTCGAATGCGGCATACTGGTTGGCATCAGCAGATATGAACCTTCGTTGAGTGACGGCATAAACTCTTTACCGATTCCCGGGAACGTTTTTGCAGGTGCCTCCAAACCAATTTTTTCGACACCGGTTGCCAGTGGTCCGAACAGTTTATCGAATCCTTGCCATACCAGCAATCCAAAGAATAAAGTAAATGCAGGCAGTATAAGAAATTTCCACTTATGAATCAATGCCCAACGCAGAATCGGTTCGTAGAAATGAACCATCGTCATCAACGCACCCAGAATAACCACAACGATTCCCGTTACAAACAGGAAGTTAACGAATAAACTGTTGTGAGCACCCAGCGGCAGCCATTCCATGGACAAATAATACAACGCCACCAAAACAGTTATACCAATATTGATATAGTTTGGATACTCTTTTTGTTCTTTCGACCAACGGTAATCCTGCAGGTTATTAATTCCCACTGCCACCAAAGCCAATGCCGGCCAAACCTGCCAGATAGCTACGAATAACAATCCGGCAACAATTAATGCACCATTAAAATAGCGACGAATTTTCTTTGTATCAATCCGTATATCAAAAACGATATGTACCAATGTTGGCAACACCACGATACCAAGGATAAAAGCCGACAACAGCGCGAATGTTTTGGTAAACGCGAGCGGGTGAAACAATTTTCCTTCAGCCGCTTCCATAGCAAATACCGGCAAGAAGCTGACAATGGTGGTAGCGATGGAAGTCACCACCGCAGCACGTACCTCAGTTGTGGCAAGGTAAATAACATTCATCAGTTCTTTACCACGAATGCCTTTGTTCTCGGGCATTTCGAGATGCCGAAGAATATTTTCAACGTCCACAATTCCAATATCCACCATCACCCCAATGGCAATAGCAATACCGGACAAGGCCACGATATTGGCATCTACATGGAAAAAATGCATCAGAATAAAAGTCATCAGCACTCCCAAAGGCAACAATCCGGCAACAATTACCGAAGCCCGGAGATTAAGCACCAACACAATAATGACGATAATACTAATCAGAATTTCGTGCGAAAGAGCAGATTCAAGCGTTCCGATAGTTTCTTTAATCAGACTGGTACGGTCGTAAAAAGGCACAACGGTTACTTTGGAAATGCTACCATCTGCCAGTTTCTTTTGCGGCAATCCGGCTTCAATTTCTTTGATTTTTGCTTTCACATTACCAATCACTTCCATCGGGTTGGAACCGTAACGGGCTACCACCACCGCTCCCACTGCTTCGCTTCCGGCTTTATCCAGTCCACCTCGACGGGTAGCAGGACCAAAGGAAGTCCGTGCAACATCTTTGATGCGCACCGGAATATTATTCCGTACTGAAACAACCGAATTATCCAGATCATCCAGATTCTTCACGTAGCCAAGTCCCCGAATAATGTATTCCACATTATTCAGTTCAACGGTTTCAGCACCAATATCCAGATTGCTTTTGCGGACGGCATTCATCACATCCATCACCGAAACTCCAAAAGCTTTCAACGCTTCGGGATTTACATCCACCTGATATTCCTTTGTAAAACCGCCCACCG
>Ga0224521_1000343_pt1 | contig 14416 bp, 11 predicted proteins | sample CFST0metaG_FD_182731 | JGI IMG/M metagenome (GOLD analysis project Ga0224521, IMG submission 182731) | Peat soil microbial communities from Stordalen Mire, Sweden - C.F.S.T0 | ecosystem: Environmental > Terrestrial > Soil > Wetlands > Peat | place: Sweden: Norrbotten County, Stordalen Mire... | reverse complement strand
GTATGCTTCGTGCGATGTTGGCAAACAATCTAACCGCGAAACCGGTGTTCTGGACCCTAATATGTACGATTACGAATCCTTGTTTGGCGTTAAGCTGGAAATGGAGAAGAAAGCACGTATTTTGACCCAGCAGAGTAGTTCTACTCATGCAATGACGTTAATCGGGTGCGATGTGGATGAAAGCGACAAACCCATCAAATGGGAATTTGAAAACAGTTGGGGAGAATCAGCCGGCAATAAAGGTTATCTGACTTTTACCGATTCCTGGTTCAACGAGTATTTGTTCCGCGTAGTGATTCACAGAAAGTACCTGGATAAAAAGGCTATTGAAAGTTTAAAACAAAAACCTGTTCAGTTACCGGTTTGGGATTATATGAATTAATTTCAGGATAACTAATACATAGAAAAAAGGAGAAGATGCCGCAACGACAATCTTCTCCTTTTTTTATAGCCAAAATCTGAAGAACTACAAATTATCTTCAACCGCCCCATCCAAATGTTTTACAACTTTGTTGCGCGCCCCGGTATGAAACCGACTAACTTTTTTATTAATGATGAGCGTGGAAGGAATGCTTTCAAATTCCTTCTTATGAGAGGTTGCAAGCAAATTCCAGGTTTGATAGCTAACCAACATAAAGCTGTTTTTTGAAAGTATACCGGAACTTATTCGCGTTGCCTTATTCACTTTCACCTCATTTGGATATTGCTGACGTAATTCGTGAATTCCATTACGAATAACTTCACTGGTTGATGCCAACTTATTCGTATCAATAATATTAATGCTCACTTCGCTGTTATTTCTAATTAACCGACGGGCATACCGCAACAGGAACTCATCCGATTCTTCGTGAAGCAAAACCAGTGTTGATGTAATTCCGGCAAAACCACGATTTACAAACACACCTACACTACAATTACTGTTTTCAATAAAATAACGGGTTTTGTCCTTTATAAGGGTTCCCGGATAGAAAAAGGTTTGTTGTTTCGATATTTTATTTACAATTGCATTCAGCCACTTTACATTCTGAAACAGTGAACTTTCTTTGAAAAAAGGAATGCCTGACAATGAAAGCCCGGCTCCCACCAACAGAAAGTCAAAGTTATTTTGATTTACTGATTTTACAATTCCAAATTCAATATTATCCGTTACTTTGTAGGCCGTTTCGAGTGGTATACTAAGTTCTACAGCCTCAGTTTTAATCCCTGTAAAGCTATCTACCGAAAACTGTTCGCCATAAATAGGATTGGTGTCGGTACCCGGAGTAATGTGTAAAACGGTAACTGCCAAGCTATTTTTAGTCCCATCCAACACCGTTTTAGCAACATTCAGTAAAGCTTTTCCATTTTCAGGATTTCCAAGCGCAATCAACGCTTTGAAAATTCCTTGCGTTTGATGTAAAATATATTCTTCCTCAACATTCTTTTCAGGGAAAAGCCGGTTGATAAGGGATAAAGCCGGTGTAGTCATAAAGGTGGTGACAAGAGCCATGATAACCAGCATAACGAAAATTGGTGGTGGCAGAATGCCCATTTCGTAACCGATATTCAATACAATAAGTTCCATCAAACCACGTGTATTCATCAATACACCTATAGACAGGCTGTCTTTCCATGTTTCGCCCAAAATGCGTGCGGTAAAAGCTCCACCTATAAATTTTCCACCTACGGCAACCAAAATAAAAAGACCGCAAATACTCCACAAATAAGGTGTATTGAGCAGCCCTATTTCAGTGCGCAACCCGGTAAATACGAAGAATAACGGAAGCAGTAAAGTTACTGACACGTCTTCTATTTTATCAATAATCAATTTTCGGAAATGTGGAAGTTGTGGCATGACCACACCAGCCAAAAATGCACCAAACAATGCGTGAATACCAATTACCTGTGTTGTAAAAGCCGATAGAATCAATATCAACAACAAAAAAGCAACAATACTTTTATTTAGCACTTCGCTGTTGGTGTAGATTTCGCCCAACCGTTTTAAAAACGGGCGAACAACCAATAACATGACAACAACATAAAGAATAGCAAACCCGATAGTGTAAAGCGAACTTACAAAACTTCCTGTTTTAGCAATGGCAATAACAGCCGCTAAAATACACCATGCAGTAACATCATCATTTGCTGCACTGGCAATGGCTATAGTTCCCAGGTGTGTTTTGGACAAACCCTTCTCCTGAACTATTCGTGCCAATACAGGAAAAGCGGTAATACTCATCGAGATGCCTATAAATAAAGCAAACGAAAGGAAATCCGTTTGTTTGGCAGCAAATTCATCGTACACAAAATAGGCTAACAACATGCCTAAAAAGTAAGGAATCAGAATACTGGCATGACTGATAACATAAGTTTCACCTATCTTCTCTTTCAATGTTCTTAAATTCAGCTCCATACCAATGGTAAACATAAATAAAATAAGTCCTATCTGACTTAAAATATATAAGTTGCCCAACGACTTGGCCGCAAACAGAAAGTGGAATGCTTCAGGATAAAAATAACCTAACAAAGATGGACCCAGCACGATACCCGCCAATATCTCGCCAATAACGGTGGGTTGCCCTATTTTGGCAAACAGATATCCAAAAATACGCGAAACTATCAGAATAGAAATTATCTGGAGCAACAACATGGAGGCAGGCTCTGCCACATTATTTAAAATGGAGAGCTTGAACAAATGAAAATTACCCTGAGTTGAAATGTGATTTACAACTTCGGTGGTAGAAGCCTTGTGCAAATCAGATGAACCGGCTTTTTGAAACAAAATGTATGTGAAGAAGCTGAATAAGATCAACATCAACGCATAAAAAATCCAGGTTTTAATATGTGATTTCATTATGTCGTCATTTTATACCTGAACATGAATCAATATCGATTCGGGATCAGATTTTCAAGTGGATTATGGAAAAAACTCAATGCCGTTGCTGTTTTTGAACGTATCGGCAGAAATTGGATTTGAAAGCACAAAGATAGTGTTTTTTTAAGTCGTTAATTGTGAAAAAACCAAGAATATTCACCTGTAGGTATTGTTCTTCAACACATTTTTGTGTATGTCCTATTTATTGATTTACTTTGTACTATCTTTTTTAAAATTAGTTTTAACTGCCAGAGCAATCTGATTTATTATATAAAAAATGGAAATTGGCATTAGTTTTTGGATTGGGTTCTTTGTGTTTGTGATTATCATGTTATCGCTCGACCTGTTTGTTTTTCACAAAAAAAACACTGTGGTGAAAGTGAAACAAGCCTTGCTTTGGAGTTTATTTTGGATTGGACTTGCCGTTATTTTCAATTTTGGGGTTTACTTTTTAGTTGGCAAAGTCAAAGCATTGGAATTTCTTACGGGTTATCTTATTGAAGAGTCACTGAGTGTAGATAATTTGTTTGTGTTTATTCTCATTTTCAGCTTCTTCAAAATAGAACCTAAATATCAGCACAAAGTTCTTTTCTGGGGCATTATCGGAGCCATTATCATGCGGGCGGTCTTTATTTTTGCCGGTGTAGCCATTATCGAGCGATTTAATTGGGTCATGTATATTTTCGGGGCATTCCTGGTTTACACCGGAATTCACATGTTATTCGAAAAAGAAAGCGATGACTATAACCCGAATAAAAACATCATGATTCGTGGATTCAAGAAGATTTTTCCTGTAACCGACGACATGTCACGACCCCATTTCTTTGTACGAAACAATAAGATACTCTATGCCACGCCATTTTTCATTGCGTTGTTGGTTATCGAAGCTTCCGATCTTATCTTTGCTGTGGATTCCATACCGGCCGTATTATCGGTTTCCAAAGATCCGTTTATCGTTTATACTTCCAATATATTCGCCATTCTGGGTCTACGGTCACTTTATTTTGCCCTGAACGGAATCATGGCCTATTTCCATTACCTGAAATATGCATTATCCGGTATTCTGACATTCATTGGAGTAAAAATGTGCCTGAATGAATTCGCTTCGGAGCAAGGATATAACTTCCATATTTCCAACCTGGCTTCGTTGGGAGTAATCATTAGTCTGCTTACTATTTCCATTTTATTCTCCATTGCCGTGAAGAAAAACGACGAAAGAAAAATAGCAAAACAAAAACGATAGCCCTTCAAGGTTCAAATGAGCTGAAGCGAACCTGCATCAAAAGCACGCAAATAACGCAAAGCACACAAAATTTCGCAAATAAGACTTTGGAAGTCAGATATATTTGTTGGATTCTCAATCCAATAAAACTGCGTTGATTTGCGCATTTAGCGTTATTCGCGTTCAATAAATCAGACCCGGCTATGAGAAATAAAGATTACCCGGCTTAAACATTCACGCCTAACATTAATTTCAATCCATACCCAACCAGAAACGAAAAGGTGGCTACTCCCAAACTGATAAACGTCATTTCGAAAAAGCGTGCTTTGAAGTTTAAGTCTTTGGCTACAGAGATGTAGTAATTAAAACCAAAAATAATCAATACGGCTATGGCCAACGTGATAGGTAATGCAATGAACTTATCGGTCAAGAGTAGGAAGGGGAGTATCAACAATATTACCGTGAAAAAATAAGCTACACCGGTATAAATTGCCGATTTCTTAGCTTTATCATCGCCCTCGGCTTTCGATGATAAGTAATCCGAAGCAGCCATAGACAAAGCAGCAGAGATACCCGTTACCAACCCAACCAACGATATAATTTTGTTATCGCTAAGTGCCAGTGTAAATCCGGCCAAAGCGCCCGTAAGTTCCACCAGAGCATCGTTCAACCCAAGCACTATAGACCCAACATACTTTAATCCTTCCTCATCAAGCATATTGAGCAATTCCTTCTCATGCCTTTTTTCATCTTCCGAAATCATTTTAGTTTCAGGAAAATCATTTGCCAAATCGTCGTACGCTTTAGACCCCGTACCTTCGTTCTTCTCCATTTGTTTCAACACAAATGAAAGCCCCAGAAAACGAGCCATTGTTACGGTTTTGAATATTTTCCAACCATTTGGTTGTACGTCCACTCCCGTTTTCGTTTTCCAGTAATCAGCATGTTTTTTCTCTTCGTTCCCTATCCTTCGAAGCACCGCAGCATTGTTCTCATCTTTAGTTCTATCTGCAAGTTGAGTATAAATATGATACTCGGTAATTTCAGCTCTTTGAGCCGATATTAGCTTTTTTTTCCATTCAGCATCCATATGCATTTCAATTTTTTAATTATAGACAATTGTTTCGTATAGCAAAAGTATATAGATAAATTCGATTACAAATAAGCTTTGTACAACTAATAATTCTATACTGGAATTCATAAAATCTATCAATGCTGTATGAGATAAAACACAGCTATAAATAATGTCTTTCTACACAATATTAATATAATTTAATTATTAAGCCCAAAATGGGTATCGGTGACTTAAAAAATGGTACGAATATTTTTTGTTTTTTTTGCAGCGTAACAAAAAAGTTTGTTGCCTTAGCAGTACAACGGTCTAATGTACACCTGAGTGAGTTGCTCTTTCTATTAAGCAGGCGTAAGTCATCAAAGAGTGGTTACAACTTAGGCAAACACCAACGCGTTTTAGGTAATAGTAGCGGCTACTTAGTACAATAATGCATCATTGTTTGGGAAAGTAGAAGCTACTCTGTAGAATAATGGAACATTATTCTAGAATAACAACTCCAATATTATAGAAAAATGCTCCATTATTGGTGAAAGTAGGAACAACTCTCACCAAAGTAGAAGCTACTTAGTAGAATAATGCTCCGTTATTCTACTAAGTAAACGTATTATTCATGAAAGTAATAAGTACGGAACAAATAACAGAATCAGATAACATAGTATTTATTAATCACTTAAAACAAAACAAAATGGGAAATTCAAAAGTATTAATCAACTTTGATTCAAGTAAATACACCGACGAAGCATTGGGAACAAAGACAAACAACATTCTGGACAAAGTAGACGACAATCCGGTTTTTCAGGATGCACAGTCGATTGTTCAGGAGCTAAGGACTGCAAACACCAACTACATCAATGCACTGGCCAAAGTAGAAGGTGGTTCTAAAGAAGACACGGTGATAAAAAATAATTGCCGGAAAATTGTAGAAACATTACTGAAAAAGCTTGCAGGCGTTGTACAAACCGTAAGCGATGGCGACGAAGCCATTATACTGAGCAGCGGAATGGATGTAAACAAAAAACCAAGTACAGTAGGCAAACTAGCCAAACCCGAGAACTTAACCGTAAAACCGAGCGACAACAAAGGCTCGGTAACCATGATGTGCGACGTGGTAGAATATGCCGATTACTACGAATTTGAACATACCGAGCCACCGGTAACCCCTATCAGCATTTGGACAAAGGACACCACTAAGAAACGTAAATACGAAAAAACAGGACTGGACAGTGGCAAGCAATATGCCTTCCGTGTAGCAGGTGCAGGTACCGATCCTTCGCGCGTGTACAGCGATATTATTACCAGCTATATCCTGTAAATAGTGGGGTGAGGAGGAGTGCTCAGAAAACCGATAGTGAACAAGCACTCTTTCCTCTACTTAACTTCTAACCGTGCAGACCATAAAGTCTGTACGGTTTTTTTTATACTCCGAAACCTGCAATAATAAACAACTTTTAGACTTGTTTATAAAAATTGACATAAATCTTTGGTGTCGTTAAAAAGAGTTCGTATTTTTGGAGTGTAAAAAAGGAAGAAAGAGTAAAATCTTAAATATATAAGAGCACCTATACTAAATTATCATCAAATCAATAAAACGCTAATTAATAGAGATGTAATAATAAACATATCAAAAGCTAAAGCGGAAATAAGGGCACCTAGGTGATGATATAAATTGTTAGGTGCTATTTTAAAAAAACAAATATGGACTTGATACCGAGTATTGAACATAGGTTTAAACTGAAAGAATTGATTCTTGAAAAAACAGGAATTGACATTGACAAGTCTCAAAATGAAGCACATTTTTTATCACGAGAATTCTCAAGGATATTTGAACAGAAAAATTCAAACCAGTACAGAGACTGTCTTTTATATTTTCACTATTTTCTTTGTCAATTTGAAAAGATAAAAGAATATAATCGAAAGGATTTTAATGACTATTTGGACAAACTATCAAAGGATGGAGAGAATTTAGTTGGTGAGAGGTTTGAGATTTTCACTTATGCTAGTCTAATAGATAAATGCATTCCATTTTCAAAACCAAAATTAAATCCAGACTTCAAATTTAATATTGACAATAGCTCTGTATTTATTGAATGTGGGACAAGACAAACAGATAAAAAAGGATTTTTTATAGAATCTATTGAAGAAGCCATAGAAAAAAAACAAAAACAAGGAGTTAAACAGAGTTATGCGAATCTGGACACTGCTTTACATATTGAAATTACACGAACTGTATATAACTCACATGGAGAGAAAGATTTTCTAGACATAAAAATCCTTGAAGATATACTCAATAGAGTCATTGAAAAGGTTGATTTTGGAGCTATTGTTTTGATTTATACCTTTTATGGAAAAGAGGATGGAATCGTATATGGACAACCGATTTTAAAATATAAAGATAATTGTAACTCTAAATTGAAAGACCTTCATAAAATGATGTTCGACTTAAAAAAGTTACACATAACACCTATATTGAAAATACATATATAAAAAAACAGCCCCTAACACACGCCTATGTTCATTGGCTGGTTGACGTGCGTTTAGCAGGTTTTGCTCCCGCATTCACTTTGTCGTTCCACGACAGCGAATGCTCCCGCAAACCGCCAAATGCCCATAGCCTCGGTCGTTAGGGGGCATTTTAGAAAAAAAAAGACAGACAAGATGAAAATAAGATTTTTAGTTTTTTTGACAGCAATTTTAATGTTGAGTTGCAAGGGAAAATCTCAAGAAACAACTTTATCACCAGTTGACAGCATAAAGACTGTGCGAACCGTGACACAAGAAGCTATTAAGCACGAAAGGGAAGTCAAAATAGAAACAACTGAGATTTTATGTGACTCAGTATATAAAGACAAAGGGTACAAAATTACCTTGACTAAGTTTGACCCGAACAACGATGGAGACGAGACTAGGAATAATTCTATTTTCTCTCTGTACAAACTTGTAGAGGGAAAATATTCTTTGATTTACAAAGACTCAATATTTTTTCAATTTAAGGAAGTGAAGTTTCAAGACTTCAATAACGACAAAGTAAAAGACATTCTCATACAAAACTATTCGTCGGCGAGAAGTAATTTGTTCTATTATTTGTATACTGTTGACACCAAGAATGACAAATTGAAAAAAATAGATGGTTTTGAAAGAATTCCAAACCCGACATTTCTGTCAAAGTACAAAATTATTGAGGGTTCGGCTGTTGCAGGGAAAGACTGGACTAAGTTCTATGAAATTAAAGGTGATAGTATTCACGACTTTGGAATTGTAATTTACGACAACCATTTGGACAACTCGAATTATGAAAGAGACTATAAAAAAGCAATCAACAAATTAATGAAAAACAAAAAAACGACCCCCTAACACACGCCTATGTTCATTGGCTGGCTGACGTGCATTCCGGCAGTTTTGCTCCCGCATTCACTTTGTCGTTTCGCGACAGCGAATGCTCCCGCATACCGCCAAATGCCCATAGCCTCGGTCGTTAGGCTCCATGCTAAAAAAAAGAAAAACAACGTCCCTGAAAACAACTAATTTAATAATATGATTGAATACACAAAATACAAAAGAGGCTCAGAGTGGAGAAAATGGGATTTACACGTACACTCGGCTTCATCTTATGATGCATATAAAGGAGCTGATGCCAATGCACTTCTAACTCAGGCTTGGATTAATAATGAGTTTGCAGCTGTTGCGATAACTGACCATTTTCTTATTGATTCGCAGAGAATTAAGGATTTACGTGTTTTAGCACCAGATATTACGATATTTCCAGGAGTTGAATTAAGATGTGATAAGGGGGCGAGTAATTTACATGTTATTCTGATATTTTCAGAGAAAGCTGATTTAGATATGCTTTCAGAGAATTTTAGAGTGATAATGATAAATCAAAAAGCAAAGGCAAAGCATAGTGATGACACAATTTATTGGGACTTTAATGATATTACAGAATTTGCTAAAGAGAATCATGGATTTATCTCTTTGCATACAGGTTCTAAAACCCAAGGTTTAGACCATGTTATTACAAACAAAATGCCTGTTAATATGGCAATTAAAACAGAAATAGCTCACGAATCTCATTTTTATGAAATTGGTCAAGTCGAAGATGTTCAAGAGCACATAGACAAAGTATTTCCACATATAGGGTCTAAGCCCCTGATTCTATGTTCCGACAATCATGACCCTAGAAATTACACAATAAAAGAAAATCTTTGGGTAAAATCTGACCCAACTTTTGAAGGTTTACAACAACTTGTATATGAAACACAAGAACGTGTACGTATTCAACAGAATAAACCTGAGGAGAAAAGAGGTTATTATGCTATTGATTCAATAACTTTAAAAGAACCAAGTTTTTGGAATCAAGTAATTTATTTTAATGAGAACTTAAATACAATTATTGGAGGACGAGCAACTGGAAAGTCTACGTTACTATCTTGTTTAGCTCAAAAGGGAGGAGCTAAAGTTGATAAAGGATTTATAGCCAGTCACTCATCAAATATAGAAATTAAATGGAAAGATGGTGAGATTAACACAGTAAGAGATATTGACTTCTTTCCTCAAAATTACATGTTCGACATTGCTTCTAACTCAAAATTAAGAGATGAGCTAATTGAACGGATAATTGAAGATTATGATACAGATAAACACTATGAAACTTACAGAGGTTTTATTACTTCAAATAAAAATCAGCTTTCACAATCAATACGGAATTTATTTAATATTCAGAGTGAAATATTGGAAATTCAAGGCTCTTTAAAACAAAAAGGAGATAAATTAGGAGTTGTAGCTGAGCTTAAAAATATAAATGAAAAACTTATAAATAGCAAGGTAAATATAACCGAAGAACAACTTGCAGCATATAAAGTAATTAGTGAATCTCTTTTCGACAAGGAAAGCCGAATTAAAATTATTGATGCTGATATTAATCAAATTAAGTATATTTCAACTCAACAAATCTTCAATGAATCAATTCAATATAGTTTCTCTTCTTTTTCTGAGAATTACAGAAATGTGATTTTTTCTGACTTTGAAATTATTAGAAAGGAAACAGAGGAAAGATGGGAAAAACAACTAAATATACGTGAAACTGAAATTCTAAAAGAAAAAGAGAAACTTAGCGAAGAAATAAAATTAGACTTAGAAAAAGAAGCTTATAAACTTGGTCAAAAAGTAATAGAAAGCAATAAACAATATCAAGAGTTAAACGACCGACTAAAAGCTGAACAAAAGAAATTAAATGAAATCAAAGGTATTGAGGAACAGCTGAAAATAAAAATCTCGGAAAGAGATTTATTGAAAAATAATGTCATTAAACAGCATTTAGAATTCAAAAGCAAAGTCATTCTTCTTAAGCAGAGTTTATCTCTATCAAGCAGTGGAATTGAGATTACACCAAAAATATTCCTTAACAAAGAGTTACTAAAAGATTTTTTGACTTCAAGACTAAATCAACAAGGAAAAGAAAGACAAGATTATATAGCTTCATTTTGTGACAATTATGTCAAAGAAACAGAAACGGTTAGTTTAGATTTTTTAGATAAGGCTTTAAACAATCTTATCGAATATAAAAGCGGTAATCGAAACCAAGAAGTTACAGTTGAATTATTGTCATCAAACTGGTTTGACGTATCATTTGACTTGAAATATCAAAACGATGCTTTTAAAAATATGTCACAAGGAAAACAGGCATTTGTTATTCTTAAACTTTTGTTGGAATTTAGCAAAAAAGAATGTCCGATACTTATTGACCAACCAGAAGATAGTTTAGATAATAGAGCGATATATAATGAACTTGTTAAGTATTTGATTGACAAGAAAAAACAACGTCAAATTATTTTGGTGACCCACAACTCAAATGTAGTTGTAAGTGCTGACGCAGAGCAAATAATAGTTGCAAATCAACACGGAGATAGAAGTCCAAATGTTGATGATTGTAAATTTCAATATGTTACTGGCGGTCTAGAGTTCACGAAAGAAAAAGATGAAAATGAAAAGATTACATTATTCTCTCAAGGTATTAGAGAGCATGTGTGTGAAGTTTTAGAAGGTGGTAATGAAGCCTTTAAAAAAAGAGAACGAAAATATGGAATTGTTGGATAAGAACAGAAATCAAAGCACGAGAGCCTAACACACGCTCTTAGGTTTGCATAGAAATTAGAATTTTGAAAGTCGAGGTTGATTTCTTTACTTTTGTTGTAAAAAAGCAAGGAATTAACCGACTATTGAGGGTGAACGATTAACACACGTAAATGTAATTTATCCTAGGTGTCAGACTCCGTTGAGCGTAGTCTTTTTGTTTGGCGAAGGAAATTGTCTGAACTTGGATTCAGGTGATTAATCAGATAAAAACAGATATTCTGAAATCATATTTATATACAAAAAAGAGTTTAATCAATGTGATTAAACTCTTTTCGCTTATATTTTTACTGCTTGCCGCTGCTTAAAACGATTGCATATCGCACAAACGTTTATAATAACCATTCAGCCCCCGCTGGCACGGGTCGCAGACCCTCGCCAGCATTTATTTATTGTCTATTAAAACTCTTATTTTATACTCACTATTTTTATTTGCTGGTATCTACCCACTCCGTCACCACAACTAAATGTTGACGTCAAAATCTGATAGTCTACAACGACGTTTAAACCATCCTTTTGAAAGTTAGCATCTAAGTTCACAGGCGAATAATCAACTTTATTAATTCGAATCATCCACCCACAACCGTCGACTGCAGGGCTACCATAATACAAGACAAGCCCTTTCTGTTTATGGAATTCTGATTCGGTTTTACTATCACATCCTATTCCTTCGATTAGAAAAAATAGAATAATTGTAGCAGCTAAAATCCTTTTTATTTTCATAGTCCTTTTTCATTTAGCATAGAATTCTAATTGCCCTACATATTGAGGAGCACTGCACAAAGCAACCATAGGTTCCGGTGTCCATGCTTCATATTTGATGATTTTAAAATAGACAATATCTCCAACTTTCAATTGCCCATTATATAGGCGTGGATCGAATGTTATTGTTGAGTTGACAGATAATCCTTGAGGTATAGATTTGCTGATTTCTACGATATTAAAGCATCCTGAACCACTATTCAGAGATATAATCTTTCCTTGATAAGACAGGTTATCATTCTCACATCCCATTCCTCCTACAAGAAACAGAATAATTGCTATCAATAGAATAACTTTTGTTTTCATATTATTTTATTAGAATCTTATATAGTTTTCTATTTGCTCCAAATGCATAACCGACATTTTTGGTTGGAAAACATACCGGATAACTAAATTCTAAGTTATCATGATTTGTCCATGTCTTACCACCATCTTTAGTTTCAGTCAGCATTGAAGTAAAGAACCCAAAGTCACCTCCGGTGTAATGCCCTCTTCCTATTGTAAAACCGTAGTTTTCGGAAGGAAAGTAAATTTGAAAATAATCTGTTGCCGAACTATCTAATGATGACCACGATTTACCTGAATCAATTGATTTAAGTACATGTGGGTCTCCACCACAATAACCTACTTTTTCATCAGCAAAATATATGTCATATAAGTTTGTATTGGTAGTAAGAGGGATTTTACTCCAGGTGTCACCTTCATCTGAAGTTCGGAATAAATTACCAGACAAGCCTGTAATAAAGCCTACTTTATCATTAATGAAATACACTTTACTTACATATCCTTTATAATCTATTGAGAATTCCGTCCAGTTTTTCCCACCATCTGTTGTTTTGATAAATAATCCCAACCCAACTGCAAAACCCTTATCTGCTGTTGTAAAACAAACAGAATGTAATTCAGACCATGAATAAGGCACAACTTGTTTTACCCAGGTACTTCCACCATCCTCTGTTTTTAGCACAACGCTTCCCGGTACATGACAATTATTTCCACTACAGCCAGATTGACCTCCAACAGCATAACCAATATTGTCATTCACAAAACTAATGGCATATATGGGAAGATTTGTAGGCGTATTATTAATGACCCAATTTACACCTCCATTTATTGTTTTATAAATTTTTCCAGAATCTGTGGCACAATATCCGGTGCTTTCATTCTGAAAATAAAATGTTCGAAAATTAATCTTCAAATCAGTATCAAAAGAAGTAGAAGTATAAGTACTGAATAATGACAATTCCTTATCAGTGCTGCAACTGCATAGTAGTATTAAAATAGCGAAGTATATAACTTTTTTCATAATCAGATATTTCTCTTTATTGCTTTATAGATGCAATTTCTTTTAAAATCGTTGCATTAAATTCCGATTTCTTTGTTGTCACGGGTATATAAAATGAGCCACACCTGGAGCTAATAATGAAACAAAAAAAAGAGTTTAATCAATTTGATTAAACTCTTTTCGCTTATATTTTTACTGCTTGCCGCTGCTTAAAACGATTGCATATCGCACAAACGTTTATAATAACCATTCAGCGCTATTAGTTCATCGTGTTTACCGCGTTCCACTATTTTGCCTTCGTGCATCACACATATTTCGTCGGCACGTTTAATGGTAGATAAGCGGTGAGCTACCACCAATGTCGTGCGGTTAAGCATCAGGTTTTCGAGTGCTTCCTGCACCATTTTTTCCGATTCGGTATCCAGAGCTGAAGTAGCTTCGTCGAGAATCAATATCGGTGGGTTTTTCAGAATAGCACGGGCTATACTCACCCGTTGACGCTGACCACCCGAAAGCTTACCGCCACGGTCACCGATAGTAGAATCATAACCGTTTTCGGTAGCCATAATAAAGTCGTGCGCATTGGCTATTTTGGCTGCGTCTATCACTTGTTCCAGCGTGGCACTTTCCACCCCGAAAGAAATATTATTGAAAAATGTATCGTTGAATAAGATGGCTTCCTGATTTACATTACCCATCTGCGAGCGAATATCAGACGTTTTAAAGTTCTTGATATTGACACCATCCATCAGAATCTCCCCTTTTACCGGATCATAATATCTGGGAAGCAAATCCACAAGAGTAGATTTACCGGAGCCTGACTGACCCACCAAAGCCACTGTTTTTCCTTTCGGAACTACCAGGTTTATATCTTGCAACACCCAGTCAGTTTGATATTTGAAACTCAGGTTACGAAATTCAATTTTATTGGTAAACGGCTTAATAAGTTGTGGTTTTTCCGGCTCCTTAATAGAACTTTCGCTCATCAGAATTTTATCTACACGTTCCAGAGAAGCCATACCTTTTTGAATGCTGTACGACGCCTTCGATAATTCTTTTGCAGGAGCAATGATACTATAAAAAATAACAATA
>Ga0224521_1000340_pt1 | contig 14457 bp, 15 predicted proteins | sample CFST0metaG_FD_182731 | JGI IMG/M metagenome (GOLD analysis project Ga0224521, IMG submission 182731) | Peat soil microbial communities from Stordalen Mire, Sweden - C.F.S.T0 | ecosystem: Environmental > Terrestrial > Soil > Wetlands > Peat | place: Sweden: Norrbotten County, Stordalen Mire... | reverse complement strand
CCGTATTGGTCGTATTTTTTCCTTTTTTCAGGATCACTCAATACTTCATTTGCTTCATTTATCTGTTGGAAATTACTTTTAGCATCCTGATTGTTTGGATTCAAATCGGGATGGTATTTTCGCGCCAGTTTCCTGTAAGCATTCTTGACATCTTTAGGTGATGCTGACTTTTCTATTCCTAATATCTTGTAATAATCTACGAAATCCATAACTGAAAAATTAAATCAGGACATATAAAACTATGATTCTTATTAAACTATCCAGGCTGAATTACTCATCCTTTATTGTCTGTACAAGGCTAATACCGGATATGAAAAATAACAACCCAAGTATACTGTAAATGGCAATTTCTTTAAAACTATGGGTACTCCCCGATAAATTCACAAATAAAATTGCTGCATATATTAAACCGGCAATTCCAAGCACTGTTAGTACTGCTCCAAAAATTCTTTTTATGTTCATACGATAATAATTGCTTTTTAAAGGTCGCATAGCTTGTCCCGATTTATCGGGAGAACTAGCAATGGAAATGGTCTATGGTTTAAACACCAGTTAAAATGCTCGTTTCATAACTTCTCAAATTATATCGTGTAAGTCGTTACCCAAATTTAGTTACGAGTTACATCCTTCGACAAGCTCAGCACACAAGATTGTTTATCTGGACATTACTTCAAAAAATAAATCATTAAATACTGTTTCGCACTTAATCCTACTTCTATTATGCAATGAAACCCAAACTAATACAAAGATGAGGTTTATATTATCGGTGTGTGTTACATAATTACAAGAAAGAGTTACAAAATTCATATTGTTTTTATTCTGATCTTAGCAAAAGTATCAGGATACTTTTCGTTGATGAAGTCTATCAGTTTTTCCCTTATTTCTGTTCGCAAATCCCAGTTCTTAGATGAATCGGAACTACTTACAAGAATTCTTACTTCTTTGTACTTCTCTGTAACATTAGTGACCTGTACATTTACAACCCGTTTATCCCAACACTGATTGTTCTGCAATATTTCCGGTAAAATAGCACGGATACTTTCAACAGGAAAACTATAATCGACGTATATAAATACAGTACCAATAATGTCAGCTGTAGAACGCGTCCAGTTCTGAAAAGGTTTTTCAAGAAACCAGGTTATCGGAAGTACCAATCGTCGTTCATCCCAAATTTTTACCACTACGTAAGTTAAGGTGATTTCTTCTATTTTCCCCCATTCTCCTTCCACGACCACCACATCATCGAGCCGTATGGGTTGTGTTATGGCTATTTGAATACCTGCAAGTATCAGACCAATGCTTTTTTGAGCAGCAAATCCAACAATAATTCCGATTATTCCGGCCGAAGTAAGTAAGCTTACCCCAATGGTTCGTGCCTGTTCAAAAGTCAACAGGCTGATTGAAATAGCCACAATGACAATGATGGAAGTAGCTATACCTTTAAATACTTTTATTTGCGTCAGAGTTTTGCGCGCCTTTAAGTTGTCGGATGCCTGAATGTCGAACTTGCGTAATAAATAATACTCTCCGGCTTTAATAAACTGTATCGAAATCCAGCTAATTGAGAATATAATTAAAAGTGTGTTGATATGCTCTAGATAAGGAAATATAAACAGAGTTGAAAGAAAAATCTGAGCAAATATCTTGAACAAAATCCAGTAAATCAACCAAAGTGCAGGAATTTTAAATAATTCCACAACCTGATTACTCAACACTTTATTGGAACGGAGAACTCTTCGTTTGAAGAGTAAAAACAAGAATCGATAAATGAAGTATACAATCACCAGAATAGCCAGAAACGAAGCAGTGGCAATTAGCAATCTTAGCGTATCTTCATTTAAAAATTCTTTCATAAACGTTTTTATTAGTTACGAGTTACAAGTTTATAGTTACGAGTTAATAGTTCATAGTTACGAGTTCATAGTTCATAGTTACGAGTTCATAGTTCATAGTTCATAGTTACAAGTTCATATAATCCGGATAATCGGTATAGCCTTTTTCGTCGGGTGTGTAAAACAAATCCATTTTCAGGGTTTGAGATAAAGGCCAGTCGTTTTTCAGGCGTTCCACTAAATCCGGATTGTTGATAAACGGACGACCAAAAGCAATCAAATCAGCCCGTCCGTTTTCTATATCGGCTTCAGCCCGTTCTTTGTCATATCCTCCCGAAAGAATCAGGGAGTTTTTAAAACGGGTACGGATAATACCTTTTATTTCCGACGGAACTTCGGGTGCTCCCATAGCCGAATGATCCACCAAATGCACATAGACAAGTCCCAGTTTATTCAGTTCTTCAGCCAGATAAGTGTATGTTTCATTAATCTCAGGGTAATGCGGCATATCATTGGCTACTCCGTAAGGTGAGAGCCGAATACTTGTTTTGTCCTTTCCGATAGCTTCCACAACAGCAGCAGCTACTTCGAGCACAAACCGACAACGGTTTTCAATACTTCCGCCATACTTATCTGTTCGGATATTGCTAACAGGAGACAAAAATTGCTCCAGCAAATATCCATTGGCAGCATGAAGTTCCACTCCATCAAAACCGGCTTCAATAGCATGTCCTGCAGCAGCAACATACTCTGTCAGTGTAAGTAAAATGTCATCATCATCCATTTGTTTTGGAATAGGAAAATCCTGCATCTGTTCCGAATCAGTCCACATTTGTCCGGCAGCTTTTACCGCCGAAGGAGCTATAATTTGTGCACCTTCAGGTAAATTAAGCGGATGACTTATTCTTCCGGTATGCATAAGTTGAATAAAGATTTTACCACCTGCTTTGTGAACAGCCGCTGTTGTCTTTTGCCAGCCTTCAACCTGTTCTTTGCTAAAACATCCGGGGATGCGTGAATAACCCAAACCATTGGGCGAAGGTGCTGTGCCTTCGGTAATAATTAATCCGGCACCGGCTCGTTGAGCATAATACTCAGCCATCAGGGCATTAGGTACATTGCCTATAGCACGACTTCGGGTCATAGGTGACATCACTATTTTATTTTTCAAATCCAGATTGCCTAACTTTGTAGGTTCAAATAATTTATATTCTTCCATAAGTGTAATTTGTTTTGAATTTATGTGTAGTTACATGCTTCGACAAGCTCAGCATAAAAGTCTATTTATCCGATTATTGTTTTCAGAAAGCAGATGATTAAATATTATTGCATATTTACAAGCAATAACAAGGTTTGAAGAGGAAAGGTTTTTAGCAGTTGTAGAAACGGATTTTCACCACGCCAAAAGTGTGTACCTTCTGGAAGTAAAAGTAATCGGTATGCAACCTTAAATAGTTACATAAATTTGGGAATATGTTACATAATTCACACCCCGGCATGTGTGTGTGAATCTGGGAAAATTTACTTTTTATGTATGATATTTGACTGTAAGAGTTCAAAATCACGACACATATAATTTCTCGTTATCTTTTTAGAGAATTGATTTCTAACTCTTGTAGACTGATTTTTAGTCCACTCTGAACGATAAGTTTATGAAACGGCTTAACCGGAAAAAAGTAAAGTCGACCAAACCAATTGTTATATATTACCAATGTTGTCACAGTTATGGTTTTAGTTGATTTGTCGTTTTCAGATTCTTCCAAAAGCAAGGACACCCTAAAATTCAAATGGTTATCGTCTTCTCCTAAAATGATTTCATTAGTTGTTTTGTTGAAAACCTTAAAAAGACCAACACGTTCTCCCTGCTCAAACTTAAAGCTGTCCAGTTGTTTTGCGTCCATCCTGTTATTGGGAGTCTTTAGTCCAAACAACGACACAATTTTATTTCTTAAAGTAAAAAGAGTATCAACCCACTTTGGTCCGGGCTTCAAAAATGCTTTCGCAACATCAATAATACCTATCGTATCATTTTTATCACTCACAATAGCCTCATAACTATCAATGTAGTTGTACTGGTTCTGATTTGGATATAATAATGAGCTTTGTGGAATTTTCGTTTTAATTATTTTCATTTCTTAGTGATTACTGTTTCCTTTTCGATATGTTTGAAAAAATAAGAGTTGACAATTTCGGTTTCCCAATGTCAGCCAGTCCTATGAACCCCTGGTTGGCTCAGTCTGTAATCTGTGCCATTTTAATCGTATAAGTTGTAAGACAAATATAATCTTGCATTTTAAATTAGACCTCTCCCTAAATCCCTCTCCAACCTCTATCCCCCGTTCGACTGAGCTCACGCCGAAGCCTTCGGGTACTTTAGCTTACGCTGACCGTTGGTTCTCCAGAAGGAGAAAGAAATAGGAAATGGAGTTTTTGAGAGGGACTTTGCCGAGTACAAGGTTCAAAGTTAAACGACACTATTTAGTTTCATTTGCTTATATTGTTTATTTTAATTGTATAGCACGGGTTTTATTATTTTAATCTGAAACGGTTGTCATACTTTTAAATTCGTTTCCCCAACTTAACATGAGATCAATCAATGGTAAAAGTGTTTTTCCCGTTTCGGTCAAAGAATATTCAACTTTAGGAGGTAACACGGGGAAAATCTTCTTTACAATTATGTTGTGCTTTTCCAATTCAAAAAGTTGCTGATTAATCACTCTTAGTGACGCTTCGGGATGAGACCTGTGTAATTCACTGGGTCTTTTGATGCCTTTATTGATATCGTTAATTAAGCATGTTTTCCATTTTCCACCAATGATTTCCATGGTAACAACAATACCACAATTCAAATCCTTTGGAATTTTCTTCTCATACATATATTTTCACTTAGATGTTTAACACTAAAATTATAGGGTGAAATTATCACTATAGGATAATTTTCACTCATATTGTACTCCTTAATTCAAAGTTATAGTTTTGCATTTCAAATAACATTACTCAAATCATTCTTATGAATACTAAACAACCAACTCAATTTGCGTCTACAAATCAGTTATTGACAGATTTGGAAAAAAAAGAATTAGCAGAAACATTTCTTCATGCACTTGGAACCCAAAACTGGGATTTGCTCAATTCTATTATTACAGAAGATATCTCCTGGACTTTACCCGGAGCAAGTGTTATTTCTGGCGAAGTTAGCGGTGCAAATGCAATAATAACCAGAGCGCAACAAATTGTTAGTTATGGCGTCAGCTTAGAACTTAAACATATTTTATATGGACAGTACAATGTTACATTATCTGTTCATAATCAGGCAACAAGAGGCGAGCTTATACTGGATGAACATCTGGCCACTGTTTGCACAATTCTGAATGGAAAAATCTCTAAAATTGAAACCTATTTATCCGATATTGCCGGATTAAATGCTTTCTTTATATAACAAAAATACCCCTGACTAGCGCAAGTTTTTGATTTATGCCATTTTAATCATATAAGTTGAAAGACAAATATAATGTTGTATTTTAAATCAAACCTCTCCCTAAATCCCTCTCCCAAGGAGAGGGACTTTGCCGAGTACAAGGTTGAAAGTTATACAACATTATTTAGTTCCATTTATATTGTTTGTTCTAATTGTATAGAATGGGTTGCAAATCCGCGTTAGCGGGGTTTATTTTATTTTTATTTCTTGTCTATGTTGTTGCCAATAAAAAAACTTCTACGCTCGCAGGTATAAGATTGTCGGTTCTGTTTTTAAAATAATATTGTTCCATATCTTTTGTTGATATTGTTTTTGCATCTTTAAAACCTGCTTCACGGGCTAAAGCCAATATTTCATTGGGTGCAAAAAAGCTTATCATTGGTGTTCCGGATGCATTTGCACCTTTTATCGACATTTCAATTAAAGGTTTATCTTCTTCATCAACAAGTTCAATTGGCAAATTAAATGTTAAGGCAAGTGTTGAGCCCGATGCAAACGTAGCAATTTGGTTTAGAGTTGAAATTAGTGCCTCTTTAGTAAGATACAAACTAACTCCTGTGCAGGAAACAACAACAGGTTTGTTTAAATCAAATCCTGAATTCAATAGCTTTTCCCACCAAGAGAAAGTTTCAAAATCAACCGGCACAAAATGCAAATATTCCGGTATGCCAAATCCCAATTTAATTAATTGTTGTTGTTTCCAATTCAGCATATCGGGATGATCAATTTCGTATATCTGAAGTTTAGAAGCAATATCTGGTCTACGTTGTGCAAATGTGTCAAGTCCGGCACCAAGAATCACATACTGACTTATTCCTTCTTTACTTTGTTCAATAATCAAATCTTCAATATAACGGGCACGAGCCAAAATAGAAGCCCGAATGCGTTTTGTAAATTTCATGTCAGGTCGTTGTTGCCAATCGTCAGTTGGTGCTATTAATCGCAATCCTACTTCATCTTCAATTATATATGGTTTGTCATCAACCTGAATGTGTAAAGCTCTCCATAAAGCAGTTCTTACAGCCGTATTGTTTGGTTTTATTATTTTATTTTCTTCCATATTTTTATTTTCAAAATTACACACAATTACCCGATTTATTGGAATTTGGCAGCTTTCGCTAGCATTCACTGTTCCTGTATTGCCGGATTAAATGTTTTCTTTCAGTAACAACAAAAATACACTTTTATTTTAAGTCTGTAATCTCTAACAGGAGCATATCTACCACCTGTGCCATTTTAGTCATTCATATATTGTTTATTTTAATTGTATAGCACGGATTACAAACCCGCGCTAGCGGGGCAGCAAATCAAATCATTCAAATTTAGTTTATCCTTGACGCAACCTTGAGCCACGTATCCTTGGTTAAAAAGCTCTCTTCAACTTGCTCTTCTAACTCCAAAAAGCGTCTATACGGAATGCTGAATGAAAGAATGTCTTTGTCGATAAATTTTCGCGCCGAAGGATCTGTTAGTCCGATAATACACTTAGGCTCCGCCTTCCCTGCTTGCTCTAGAGCATATAGTACAGACTGCTGACAGCCAGAACCAAAGTCTACTTTAACGTTGTCTTGGGTTGATTTATCGTAATTCGCGAACCACATCAGTGCGGAAAGTTGATCTGCATTGGCCAGGAAGATAATGATTTCAGGTGTTTCGTCTTCAGCCAATTCCGATAACGGTTTAAAAACAATATATTTGGGGGCGACTACTTCGGGCAATCCAGTTACGAATTTCGCTGCTAACTCCGGATTCTTCTTGTAAAATTCGCCTTCTCTTCCACCTGGAATACCAGTTGACAAGAAATATTCAATAAAGCCTGATTGAAAACGACTGAAGCCTAGTCCGACTTTACCACCAATACAATTTGTTGTCTTTTCTTCAAATACCGCCATTCGTCCTTTAGCCGCAGCATTTAACATTGAAATAACACAACCCCATTTCCCTTCTTGAAACTGTATGGCACCCTCTGGTCTAACATTTGAACGGAATACTGCAACTGGATGATTTTTTAGCTTTATGGAATCAGCAATTTTACTTTTCATGGTAATATTTTTATTTAATTTTCAACATGTCATATAGCGACCAAGCCTATGTCTTCTTTACTCTAAGTTTGCACTCTGACTTCCGCTAGACAACGACTGCAAATGTACAAACTTGGATGAAATGTGGACTCAATTCGTATTCAAATGCGCACTGAACTGACATTGCGGTGTTACAATTATTAGCATCTGCCATTTCTCATAACCATTAATTACTTAAACTTATTAGTAAGCCAGCTTCTAACAGGAATGTCGTAAAATTTCACACAAACAAAAGCAGTAAATATCGCACTCAATAATACTCCGATTGAAACCAGAATGAGAACTATCGGATTAGCTGAAACAAGTTCTTTGTTATGATCAATCCACGACATGTACAAATAAATTATTGGATAGTGTATTATATAGATAGGATAGGATATATCTCCAAGAAATTTATTTATTTTTGATGCTAATCGTCCTTTAATATTTCCACTGGCACCAATATGAACAATGATAGGAAAAATAAAAATTATTGTCAATGAGTCGTAAATTCCATTTTGCCAAACATGTGCACCTCCAACCCTGGGAATCGAAAGCATGGTAATCAGCAGTAGACTACTCCACAAAAAGGCATTTTTAATTTTTCCTGATTTCGAAATACGGGAAAGCAAAAGCCCTGCAAAAAAAGGATAAAGTAATCGGGTTAACCCAATTCGGAATTGATGAGGTTCTAATGACCATCCTCCAATTATATCGCCATTAGGACTTGTAACCGCGAGATGAATAAGTGCCACACCTGCTATAAAAACGAGCAATGCAAGTAATTTATTTGAAAATTTACGTATAAACAGGGCGTATAAGATATTGGCAATATATTCAAAAAATAAAGACCATGCCGGCCCATTTAATGGATGCATCTCCTGCCAACCTCTGATGTCTAATGATGAACCGACTGGAATTAATGTGAACCCAATAACTGTTACCAATATTAACTTCCAAACGGGAGTTTGTGAAATGAAAGGAAAGAATGTAGAATCCTGAAAATAAAAAGTAACTGCACCAATGAGCATACCAATGATAATCATTGGGTGAAGACGAATTAAACGTCGTTTGAAGAATCCGCCTAAAGTCATTTTCCCCCAACGATCGTCGTAAGCATAGCCTATTACAAAACCTGATAGAACAAAGAAAAAATCAACTGCCAAATAGCCATGATTAATAATTTGTTTTGAATGATCACCCTGAGTAAATGTTTCAAGAATATGAAATGAGACGACTATTATTGCAGCTACACCACGCAATCCATCCAAAATAGCATAATGATTTTTAGTGTCTGAGAAATTTGTTGACTGAACGATTTTTGTATTCATTTTTTCTGATATTTTATTGATTTGAGAAATCATGTTATTTGATAAGTTAAACGGTGATTGTGTTTTTTATGTTGGTAGTTGGATTCTATATAAAATGGTGATAATTCTAATGCTACTTGTTTTTATACATGCTTTCATTTGATAAAAGGGTGTTGTATTGACACTAACTTTAGTATTCGACAAATGTAGTGGATTAAATTTACATGTATTTGTTGTATTTTGATTAATCGTTGTTGTATATTTGTAACATGAATAAGAATTTGATGGTATTATGAGTGAAAAAATGAAATATTGCCCCGTTGAAATCGAAAATAATAAATCTTTCTATTTTGACCACGTACATATTGTATATAATGAGCAGATTACACTACATCAGAGTCTTGAGTTTGAATTGTCTTATGTTATTACAGGCAGTGGAACTCGAATAGTGGGTGATCTGACAGAATTTTTCTCATCAGGCGAAGTTGTATTTCTACCTCCAAATATGCCCCATGGATGGTATTTTGATGAATATGATCATGATAAAGAAGGTAAAATTGAAAATATCACGATAATTTTTTCAAGTGTTTTTTTAGAAAGCATTGACTCAATTTTTCCGGAGACATCAAACTATATTAAAGAGATATGCCGCATAAAGCAAGCGATAAAATTTGAGGGTAACACTCAATTAAGAATACAAGAAATAATGACTGATATGGTTTCTCAGAGCGATATTGAAAGATTATTATCGCTTATAAGAATTTTCGTCATAATAGGATTATCCAAGGAGACAAGTGTTGTAGGAACTCTTAAAAAACAGAATAAAGGCACAATTAAGATGCAAAGTATATCAAGATATATTGTAAATAATTATCAACAAAAAATATCACTTGAAGAAGTAGCTAAATATGTGGGAATGAATAATTCCTCATTCTGTTCATTTTATAAAAAAATGAAAGGTAAATCTTTTTTTACAGATTTGAATGAGTACAGAATTAATAGTTCATGTGTAATGCTCAAAGAGACTATGATGTCTATTTCAGATATTTGTTTTGCTGTTGGTTTTGAAGATGTACCACACTTTAATCGTACATTCAAAAAATTAAAAGGAGAATCACCTATGGATTTTCGAAGAAATTGTTCTATTATTTTGAAATGATAGGAGCTGATGGCATATTTTTTTTAGCATTAGCTATAATAATGGATTATTACCTAAAGCCCTCTGTTCGGCGCAGTCTCCAGACTATGTCGTGCTAAAATAAAAGCTCCGGCTTTTAATAGTACATTTCAATATGCAAGGCAGAGCCTTGCTTCTAACTTGACGAAGTCTGGAGACTAAGCCAAACATTATACGCTACACTCAGCGGGTTCAAGTGAGGAATCATATAAAAAAATAATGCAATTACCGTTTAATCGATAATTGCATTACTTTTTTGTTACAAAGACACCGTACTTTCGGAAGTCTACATGATCATAGTTGTCTGTAATTCACTCCAGGGACCTGACATCTCGGAATGTTTGGTATTGTACCAACGGAAGAAAATATAAAGATACTTTCCTTTATATTCAGGATTTAATTCTAGATTAAACGATCCTTTTGTAGAAAGACCTGATTTTAATCCGTCTTCATTTGTCGAAGTAGGAGGAACGGTACCTGTTTTAAAAAGGTATTGAACACTATCAGCTTCGCCAAATATAGCTGCTCGTGCACCTGAAGTACTGTAACATTTTATGGCTATAATAGCTCCACCCAGTTGTTGGAAAGTAACTGAAACCGGTTCCTTAATAACCGTAATAGATCTGCTGCGGGTAGTTTTGGATGGTACGCCGCCATTGATATTAAATGCACCCAAATCATACACTGTCGCATTTGGAGATGCTGCAATGCGGTCTAAAATATGATTTGCCTGATCATACGCAATTGCTTTATCAATAATTTCAATCAGATTGTTACGAATAGCCCGTGTCCTGCTATTGGTTACATCGTTGTACATCAAAAGTAATGGAGAAAAATCTGTTTCAAATGTTTTCCATTTTGCCATCTCATCAGCTGAAAGTCCAAGTCTTTGTCCATTGTTTTCCGGATCTCCGGTACTGAGATAAACATTGGTTGAACCAATATAAGTGCCGAACTCATTAATACTGCGGGGGATTCTTGTTCCTGTGCCCATACTCATTTCTTTTTTTGTTATGTAATTGAAAATCATTAAGTCTCTTATCGACGGGTCAAAGATACTATCTGAATTTTCGGTTTGAAACAGAGGTAGGGACACTTTCCTGATTTTCGGGATACTTTGCCATATAATAAGGATGACTTTAATTATTAATGGTAAATGGTTAATGATAAATGGAGAATGAAAAATGATTAATGGGTAATTTGCTTACCGCTTACTATTTACTGATTACTGATTACTGTTTACTGATAACTGTTCACTGTTTACTGATAACTGTTCACTGCTAACTGTCTGCTTCTTTCTTCGTTATTCTCAGTTCATCTATTATGTCTTTAAAACAGGGGGTGTACGTTTCCGAGACTGGAACGATGTGGTTGCAGTCCTTTAGGTAGAGTATCATTTTGGACGATGTGCCGCTCCACAATTCTATTTGGTTTATATTGACTATAAACGAAATATTGCAACGTTTCATATACGGATATCCGGCTACAAGTTCTGCAAAGGCTTTCAACGTCATGATTTTTTTTAGCAGCTTAACTCTTTTACCCTGAAGTATGTAAAGATGTAAGGTGTTACGCCCGGATTCGGCAAAGAGTATTGTGCTTACATCTACCTGCTCTCTTTTTATAGTAATAAATCCTGTTGTTTCGGATGGGGGAGGAGATACCCGTGTTAGCTGTTCGGTAACATCTACTGTGTTTTTGTAGTTTATTATACTCCCTGAAGCCTGAAGTGCTGCCGGACTTATTTGTTTGTCAGGCGTTAGCCTGGTGGAAACAAAATAGCCAAAGCCCAGAAAAGTACCAATACTTACAATGCTATTATAAAACTGTAAGGCTAAAAATAAACTGAGGCTAAAATCTATTTCTTCTACATATAAATCGGTAAAAGTCCAACTGTTGAAAGCCGTCAGGGGAATGTAAATGCTTAGTATATGCAGTTCTCTGCGGATGGTCCAGCTTCTGCGACAAAAATAAGCCGGGCGTAGCGAGGAATAAACAATATATACGGCGGCATAGCTACCAACATAAATCAGACTGTAGGCGTTTAAAAACAAACTCTTGTGAAAGGCATGCCAGTTAGTAAGACCAAAAGGCTGAAACACATTCAGAAAAAAAGCAAAGATAATTATTAGTACAATAAAATAGATTCTCCCTTGTCGGTATGATAAAAACAACGGGAATGGTCGGTTCAGGTAGTTTTTTATTCTTTCTTGCATAGTGGGTTAGCTCTATGTCTTCGTAAACTTTCAGACGGATTTTACAATTAGTTAATTTCTGCTGCAAATATAAATATTCAGAACAATCTTCACCAAATTTTCAGTAAATTAATTTTGGACATCTGATTTTTTAATTTTCTGTTTTTCAGAGTCTTGAAAGTGCAATTAAATTAATTTTTGGACATCGCTATTTTTTGTATACTAAATTGTATAAAAATGTAATGTATTGGAGTGTAAAAGATAAAAACACGCAACCATCAAGAGATATGATGATTGCGTATTGTCCTTCATTTAGTGAAAGTAGTTTTTCCGGATGTGTGGGGGGCTCTCCTTGGCTGACATAGCTCTGCTAATACGAGTGTTCGGAAGATTTTAATCTAAAAAACAAACAATGTGTTATAGGATTGTTTGTTATGTTCTTCATCTCCTTGTTCAATTGCAACTAATATACCATTCTTAAAAACGAAAAGGTGATTCGTTACAGTAGTGCTCCAAGACCAACCACCATCATCCCAAGTTTTTTCTTTATAGAACAATATTTCTTGCATATTTTTTTCTTTGTCATACCTGGCAGTTGTTTTAAATGGTTTTCCACATTTCGCAATTACTTGTTCTTTTGTCATCCCAAGATTTACTTTGCGTGAAAGAGTTGTTGTTGTCTTACAACTAGTCATAAATAATCCTGTAAATAACGTCAATAAGATTATTAATTTAAAAGTTCTCATCATTGTTTTATTTTAAAATTTCTCCTACTCGTTTGGTTTTTCGGTGACTCCCCGTTTTTTATTGGTAACTGGACTCCAATTGTATGTTATCAACGTTCACAAAGTACTGTTGATCTTAATTATTTTATCATGATAACTCAAGATGTCTTAACTTTAAATTATATCGCAAGCTTTTTTTCAATTTTAAATACTAGATCCATGAATATTGCAATATCAACTAAATCTTTACTTAGTATATAAATTATCTTTTTGTCAATGATATCATATTTCATAATAGATTTTTCTTGATCTATAATCTGATAGCTGTCAGTTAGTACATAAAATTTACAGTAAACTAAATAATCATATTTATACAGCCATGTTCTATAGGATTCTGGTTCTATTGTTTCAAATTCATTTAATGCCATTCTCACTAAATCAGAATACTTTAATGCATCATTAATTGTTGAAATAATTAGATATAACTGCCTAAACTTCCCAAATTTAATATACCTATAATGTTCACTAGCATATTCATCAACTCGTTTAAACATTTTCACACAGGCCATAAATCGATCAATTGGAAATATACGATTGGGAAAAATATTTTCGCATGCAGCATTAGCAAGTTCTAAATATCCACTGTATGTTAAGTCTGGTTTAAAATCTTTTTTCTCATCATCTCCAAACGTAAATTCAGTACTTTCGGGCAAAGAATTAAAATCATCTTCACCAATTATTCTGTCGTTATAGATATTCAATATATTTACTGATTCTTCAACGATTCGAAATTTATTAAAGAAATCCAACTTTTTTGAGCATAAATAGTATATTTTAGGATGCCATTTATGACGTTTTAAATAAAGCTTTTTTATACCCCTTTTTTTATATCCCGTAAATACATAAATTAATTTATCTATAAACATACTTTTTGATGCACCAAAATAAGTAATTGAATCATCCAAAATCGTTTCAATCATCTCTTTATCTATTCTGGTAAGGTAATATATAAAAAATTCTAACTTTGTTATAAATTTATAGTGACTCATTCATTATAAGATACACCTTAATTAATAAAAACTTCGCATAGCCGCTAGGATTTATAATCACGAAGAGTATAAAGATTCTAAATTCTACAACCAATACCAAACTATTTAATTAGCGATAATAATCTGGTTTTCTATGAGTAATTGAGTCATATATATAAATTAGAGAACTTATTGTTGAAAAAATTGTGGCAATCCACCAGAAGAAATTATAAGCACCGCTATAAGTCTCAGCTTTGAATGTATGATCAGTGAACATTGATAAAATAAAGTTCGGTAAGAAGAATAAACCATGCCATATTCCTGAAATCCAAAAGTATGATTTTTCAGGGTCAATATCGCAAAGCCATAAAGCGAATACAATATTTAAAAATAAATAGACAATCACCTTTGACATGTTGAAATAGTTTGAAATTTATATAAGATTTTATTATATATCATAAATATAACAATTTCAAGTTAGAGTTTGACTATTGTTTCTATGCTGTATCACGATTTGCATCTTATGGCATTACTTAATAACAATAATCTTTCTTTTTTCCACACGATTCAATCGTCTGGGAGCAATGTGTATTAATTAATAATTTTATTCTGGTAATTCATGTGTATCCAATTAACAGTCAAAGAATAAAGG
>Ga0224521_1000339_pt1 | contig 14484 bp, 7 predicted proteins | sample CFST0metaG_FD_182731 | JGI IMG/M metagenome (GOLD analysis project Ga0224521, IMG submission 182731) | Peat soil microbial communities from Stordalen Mire, Sweden - C.F.S.T0 | ecosystem: Environmental > Terrestrial > Soil > Wetlands > Peat | place: Sweden: Norrbotten County, Stordalen Mire... | reverse complement strand
GTTACCGAATTTATCCTGAAAAGTGCTACTATGACCTGCGCCCGCAATAAAGCCTTCGGGTTTTGCCGAAACAGGATTTTGAGCGGCCGGTTTAAATGGACCTAGTGGCTTATCCGAAACATATACCCCATCACAATAGCTCTTGAATTGTGTTCCGGGACCGGCATACTGCAAATAGTACTTTCCGTCATGCTTGGTCATCCACGATCCTTCAAGCCATGGGCTATCTTCTTTTTCGTTATAATCTCCAAAACGTTCCCAACCTAAATTTTTTATATCACTATTAAAAACTTCAACGGTCTTGCCTATGGGATTTAGTGTTTTGGGATCCAATTCTACCACATAAAGGGGGTTGACGTTTGAGCAACCGTAATAAAAGTATAAGCGTCCGTCATCATCTACAAACAAATCAGGATCAATCATACCAATTGGAAAAGCAGGATTGGCAATTTTCCATTTTCCTGATTTTGGATCTGCAGTTTTATAAATGGTCACAGGAGCACCTTTGGATGCCATAAAATATAAGGTATCTTTCATCTCTACAACTGTCGGGGCATAATCTTCCAAAGGAAGATCTGTGGTAGTGATCAAATCCCAATGTATTAAATCAGTAGAATGAAAGTACCCGCCGGACTTTGATGCAAACAAGTAATACTCATTTTTAAAAGTAATCATGGTAGGATCAGCTGCCTCTCGTCTTGAAGGAGCATCCAGGCAAAACCGGTAACTCAGATTTACCGGATTACAAATAGTTGTTTGCTTAAAAGAACTCACACGCTTGTTTTGAGCATACATCGCAAGTGTACAGCCAAAAAAAACTACTACTAAAAGTGTCTTTAAATTCTTATTCATAAAGATATATGTTAATGTGTTTTTAGTTACTTTTTGTAATACCTATTTCGGATTTTACAGTTCCTATGTTAGCTTGTATTACCCCATTTCGGTCTGGTTTGCTCTTGTTTCGTCGCGGATTGCCGATATTGTTTCCTTGACTTATAATTTTACCCTAAAGTCAGTTCACAAAAAAACAGCTTTTGGGGTAAAGTCTATTCAAAGCAACAATCCTATTTCTTACAGATAATGGTATATGTCTTACCTGCTTCCGTAGGCAAATCGTACAACAATGTCGGTTTAAGATTTACTTCATTAAGATTTGCTTTTGATGAAATCAATGGGTCTTTCACCTTGACAGTTGCAAAGAATGGATTTGGATTTTCCCCACTGGCTTGCTTCAGCACTTTTCCATTGACCAAAACGACATCATTAGGAACACGCAGGCGGCAATTTCCACCCAAATGCGATGTAATGTTGATTTTCTGTACCTGATTATTCTCCCATGTGATACTTACATCGAAACCTCCGTAAGTTCGTAATCCCGTAATACTTCCTTTTTTCCAATCATCAGGCAACGCAGGTAAAATATGAATAGCTCCATCCTGACTTTGAAGAAGCATCTCCGTAATACCCGAAGTACAACCAAAGTTTCCGTCAATTTGGAATGGTGGATGCGCATCGAAGAAGTTTGGATAAGTTCCGCCACCTCCACCAAAACCGCCTTTAAACGGATCAACCAGTGTAAGCTGGTCTGAAATAAGCTTGCGTGCATGATTACCATCCAAAAGGCGGGCCCAGAAATTTACTTTCCAACCCATCGACCAACCGGTTGAAACATCTCCCCTATAGTTTAGTGAGGTACGAGCTGCATCAAATAATTTTGGTGTATTAAAAGGGGATATTTGATTGCTTGGAAATAAACCATACAGGTGCGATACATGTCTGTTCTGATCTTTAGGATTATCCCAATCTTCCAACCATTCCTGTAATTGACCTAACCGGCCTATTTGCATAGGAGGGAGACGATCAAGAATCTTCTGAAAATCAGCCATAAGAGCAGGGTCTTTTTTCAACAGTTTGGCTGCCTTAATGGTTTTAGTGAATAAATCGAAAAGCAATTGATTATCGATGGTACAACCTGCAACTAAAGCACTGGGATGTCCCGTAGGAGTATTTTCAGGAGACACAGAAGGGCTTACAACCAACCATTTATGAGTAGGCTCCTCAATAAGAAAATCTTTGTAAAACTCACAGGCTGATTTCAATACAGGGTAAACGGAATCGAGATATTTCAAATCTCCGCTATATAAATATTTTTCCCACAAATGTTGAGATAACCAGGCACCCCCCATAGGCCATTGTCCTGCATCTGCAAAATCAACTACACCGGTTATTCGCCAGATATCTGTATTATGATGCGCTACCCAACCATTACTGCCATACATTACTTTGGCGGTTTGCTTACCTGACTCCGAAAGTTCCTTGATCATCTCTACCAGAGGTTCATGCATTTCGGTCAGATTACACTTTTCAGCCGGCCAATAATTCATTTCAGTATTGATATTGATAGTGTATTTACTATCCCAGGCAGGATTATTGCTTCCATTCCATATCCCTTGTAAATTAGCAACCTGACCACCTGGCTGCGATGAACTTATTAGCAAATAACGTCCAAACTGATAATACATAGAAACCAACCCGGGATCAATACTTTTCGAAAAGTTCTTTATCCTCTGATCTGTTGGTAATTGAACAGCAGCAGATGTTCCCAAATCAAAATTCACACGTTTGAAATATTTTTGATAAGCAAAAATATGGTTCTTCAATAAAGTTGGATATGCCTTTGTTTCGGCAGAAGCAAGATAATTGCTACACTTTTCAACTTCGTTGGCAGTCAAAGTTTTATAATCTACAAAGTTGGTTGCAATCGATATTAAAATAGTAACTTCATTAGCATTGCTCACATTGATTTTGTCGGAAGATACCGTTGTTGTCCCCCCTGAAGTAATAATCTTAGCCCGCGTATCAAACTTCACTTGCCCGGTCACACCTTCATGGGTACCTGAAAGGCCTGTCATTTCAAGCGTATGTGCATCCAGAGCCTTTACACTTTTCTGCAATTCACTATCAAAATTTGCCGTAAATGAAAGTTTTCCCAATTCACTTGCCGTTAATTTCAGCACGATTACCTGATCGGGTTGTGACGCAAAAACTTCTCTTTTGTAGCTAACATTCCCTACTTTATAAGTGGTAGTGAAAATAGCTCTTTCCAAATCAAGTTCCCGATAATAATCGGTATAATTTTCTGTTCCATTAAATGCGAGGTTAAGATTTCCAATAACCTGAAACATGGAACCATGCAATTGTTTTGCCGTCAAAAATTTATTCGACAAGTTATTAGCCCGCGTATAATTGCCATTGAAAATATAGTAGCGAATCGAATCCAGCCCTTTCAACCCATCAGGGTTATCGTTTCGGGATGGTCCACCTGACCAAAAAGAGCTTTCGTTGAGTTGTAGTTTTTCTTTTGCAGGATCACCAAAAACCATTGCTGCAATACGACCGTTACCGATAGGAAGTGCTTCGTTCCACACCTTAGCCGGTTTGTCATACCACATTTTGAGTTTACCACCCTGTTGCGCATTTGCTGGTTGCAATGATTGAAAAAGACACAGAATAAATATCCACAAACTTCTTTGTAATATTTTCATTTTCTTTATTCTATTAGATTTAATGATTTATAATTGGCTAAGAACGTTCTTCGGAGGCATTATTTGAATAACACCTGAGCAAAATTAAAGATATTATTTCTCCAGACCGGCCAGCTATGTCCTCCTGGATATTCGCTGTAAGAATATTTAATCTTCATTTCATCTAGTTTCGAGCGCATTAACTGGCAATTTTGCCATGCAATATCTTCTTTTCCACCCTGTGAAATCCAGAATTTCTTTAAATTGCTATTAATCTTATCGGCATTGTTTTTCCAATATTCGTATTGTGGATCAGTAAGTTCTTTTTGGGTAGCAAACCATCCCGAACTGAATACACCCAGGTAAGAGAACATGTCAGTGTTTCTAACACCGGCATATAGCGTTTGAATACCGCCCATCGACAATCCGGCAAGTGCACGATATTGTGCTTCAGCTTTTACGCGATAATTTTTTTCTACAAATGGAATAATGCTTTGTTTCAGCTCTTTTTCAAACACTCTTAACGATTCTTCGCCAAAACCATTCAATGGAAAATTTCCGTCAACCATAATTACAATCATAGGAACTGCCTTCTTTGCGGCAATCAGGTTGTCGAGAATCAAATCTGTTTTACCTTGTGTAGCCCATCCACGTTGGTCTTCGCCACCACCATGCATAATGTATAATACAGGATATTTTGCGCTGATATTTTCGTCATATTCCGGAGGTGTATACATGTAAAAATTGCGCCATGTATTTGTTACATTTGAGTAATAACGTTTTATACGGATATCACCATGAGGAACATTCCGCTCTTCGTAATAGCTATCACCTCTGAAAGGTACTTCAAAACCACTTGCCATACGCCCCATACCATAGAATGTTTCACTAGCAGGGTCAGCAGTTGCGACTCCATCAATAATCAAAGAATAATAATGAATACCTTCGCTTAACGAATCGGTAGTTGTTTCCCACACGCCTTCACTATTCTTAACCATATCATATTTTTTACCCAAATCAAGTTGCACTTTTTGAGCTTCAGGTGCTTTAATTCTGAAGACAGCATGACCATCGGGTAAAATTTGTGGATATCTGGCTGACCGTACATTTGTTTCAGCTGGTCGACCTGCATTACTTATTTTATCAAATGATGTCACATCCACCGGTTTAAAGATCAGTTGAGAGTACATATAAAAACTGTTCTTCCAAACCTTAAAATCATGGTAACCATGATCTACGTAAAAAATATGAGGAACTCCATTGGCTTTCATATAATCGTGAGTACGCTTACTGAAACTCATCAAACCATCTTTATCACCACAAGAAATCCAAAGTAGTTTCAGTTTAGCTTTGGCTTCTTCAGGTTTTGGCATCAATTCCTGAGGTTGTTTGGTATTAGGAGCCGATGAGAATCCACCAACCCATGCAAATGTATCAAGATTTCCAAGACCAAAATTCAAAGACTGTCCGCCACCCATTGATAAACCGGCAATAGCCCGATGTTGGCTGTCTTTTATTACAGGATAGGTCTTTTCAACATAAGGAATCAGGTCTTTAAGCAAATCTTGCTCAAAAGTAGCAAAAGCTGCTGCTTTACCATACACATCACCAGTGGCACGATCATCCTTCATAGCACGTCCGTTAGGCAATACTACAATCATAGGTTCCACTTTCTTTTCAGCGTAGAGGTTGTCCAGAATAACTTGAGGCTGACCCTGATTGAACCATTCCTTCTCGTCGCCGCCAATGCCATGCAACAAATAAAGAACAGGGTACTTTTTATCTTTTGAATATCCGGGAGGTGTGTATATTAGCGCTTTGCGTTTCACTCCCACAGTTTTTGAGTTGTAGGTAATAGTATCAATTTTTCCGTGAGGAATACCTTCCCGTACGATGTCGAAGCCCAAAGGTGCCGGCGATACTCCATTTTGCGAATTGGCATTGAAGCTAAATGCAAGAAATGTTAGAAGAAAGATTGTGAATTGTTTCATGATATCCAGTATTTATTAACGTGTTATTTTGATTTATTAGTGAACTTAGAATCTATCATCCATTTAAATAATGGATCCATCCAGCCTGGGTGACCAAACACAAAACCGTGTCCACCTTTTGGATAAATGTGCATTTCTACAGATACATTGTGATGGCGTAAGGATTCGAAATACATAATAGAATTATCCACATCAACCGTTTTATCATCGGCGGCGTGGGTTATATATGCAGGAGGTGTAGTCTCGTCAATCTGCAATTCATTTGAGTATAAATCTACAGTTTCTTTTGAAGGATTGTTTCCCAGTAACTGGTTTCTTGACCCGGCGTGAGTCAATTTTTCTTGCATACTTATTACAGGATATACCAGAATCTGAAAATCGGGACGTAAGCTGGTGTTATTTCCATTTTCGATTAATGCACTTTTGAAATGCGTAGCTTCAGTTGATGCTAAATGACCTCCTGCCGAGAAGCCCATAATTCCAATTTTGTTAGGTTCAACACCCCACTTAGCAGCATTTTCTCTTACCACTTTAATGGCTTGCTGAGCATCTTGCAAAGGTCCTGTTTTTTTATCGTTCATAGTTGAATCATCAGGAAGACGGTATTTGAGCACAAATGCAGCGATACCATTTTTTGCTAATTCTTTAGCTGTTGAGATGCCCTCTCCCTGGTATACAATTACACTATAGCCTCCACCGGGACAAATTATTACTGCTGCACCAGTAGCTTTTTCTTTATCGGGCAGATATATTTCGAGTGTAGGTTTTGTCACCTTCTGGTACATCCCCGAACCGAAACTTTCTCCTGCATTGTTGGAAATAGCCTTTTTTGAATTCGGAACATCACCCTGATATAACGGAATTATTTCTTGAGCCTTCGCATTGACTGTGACCAGGAACAATAAAGCGAGTACAGATTGTAATATTTTCATGTCAAATAAAAGGTTGAGGTCTTTATCTTTTTTTAGCAGCGCAGGTAACAAAGAAGTCTACCATCATTTGTATGTTTTTATCCACATGAACACCAGGTCCATGGCTGCCTCCGGGAACTAAAAAGAACTGGCTTTGTACTTTAGCCTTCTGTAATGCTGCGTAGAGCAGTTCGCTCTGGCAATGTGGAACTACGTTATCTTTATCTCCATGGAAAATAAGAAACGGCGGATCACTCGGATCAATGTATGTTATTGGACTGGCCAATAAACACTTTTCTTTGTTTTCCTGAATAGGACCACCAATGTAAAGTGACGCCGGAGAATTTGCTGCATTATGAATAAAATCAGTTCCTCCGCAGGAGTCCATCAGCAACATATTTGTTGGACCAAACCAGTCAACAACGGCATCTACCGAGCTACTGTAAGCAGTATATGCTCCAACCTGACCTTCAATGTCAAGAGTCGTTTTGCCAAGCGAATATTTTTTTATATTCCCAGTTGTCCCTGCCATTGCAGCCATATTTCCTCCAGAGGAACTACCGGAAATCCCTACAAAAGAAGCATCAAGCTGGTACTTTTTAGCATTAGCTCGTACAAAGCGGATTGCAGCCTTTATATCATTCATTGGCGCAGGAAACTTAGCATCAAAGCTCGAACGATGATTGGGAGTAACTACAGCAAATCCGGCATCTAGTAATGCTTTACCAATAGAATTCATGTCGGCTCCCTTGGAACGATTAGACATCCATGCACTTCCATATATGTAAATAACTACCGGATAATTTGGTTTTGGAGTTTGCGGCAGATAAATGTCCAACATATGATACACCATTGTATCGCCAGCGTAGTTTATATTTTTCCAGTTTTTTGAATATTGCTGACCAAAACCATTAAGTGTAATAAAAGAAACAATAAGTACTGCAAAATATTTCATTGGTTTATTTTTTAAGCGTCAATATTATCTAAAAATATTCAAATATGCAACCTTATGTACGTTTGATATTCAGGTCAACCGTGAGAAGTCAATGTAAACACAAATTTATTGAGAAGTGTCTTACACTAAATATCACACAAATATAAGTTAATGAGTTTTAGGCGTAATTATTTGATAATTTCCACTTAAGTGCATAAGACTAAATAAATACAATAAGCCATCGTAGTATGGATCAAAATATCCATCCTCATAAGGTTCCAGTTTTGCATTCCACAAGGCATCTACAAACTTTCTACTTTGATCTTGAGTACCAATCATTGAAGTTGCAGCAGCAGTTGAGACCAACCCTAAAGAATGACGCAATTTTTTAAAACCTCCAGCTTCAAGAATAAAATCAGGACGACTTCCATCTACATTAAATTGATCTTCAAATGTATCAATGCCTTTGCTTAACAAGAAATTTTGAATCCTACGACCATAATCCTGTTGCCATTCTTTATCTTTCCCAAACCATGCATAATCCATAGCAATGTTCATAGGAACACGCCAAGAGTCATATCTGAAAGCTGCTGGCATCCATGGATTTGTACGGGAATTACCATTAAATTCAGTATAATCAGCATTGAGAGCTGTTACTGGATCACATGCTGTTCGAAGGTATTTTCTGGTAGAATCCGCGCAATCGCGATAAAATTGTTCTCTGCCATCTTTAGCATATTCAGCCCATATTTCGAAAAAAGCGGGTAAATTATATGAAGGATCTGTCCAATTGTATCCGTAGTTATCAGGAGTAAATGTAATCAGTTTATGCTCTACATTTATCAGGTTACGAACTCCTCCCGTGCCATCTTTACTCCACATGGCATCAAGAATTTTTCTGGCTTCCGCGTAGTAATTAATGCCTGTATTATTCCCCCAGCGGTTTGAGGCAAATAAAAGATCAGTAATGAAATAAAGTTCTCCGTCTGAAGCAGAACCTTCTGAATTATGTTTTAACGAGTTGGGTTCAATACTCCATGCAAAATAAGAATCTCTTGAACCACCATGATGTTGCAAATATTTAGTTGTCCATCTCCATATTCTATCAAAAACATCTTTTTTATTCAGCTGAACAGCCACCATTAAACCATAAGATAACCCTTCAGTACGGGCATCTTTATTCTTAATATCCGAAACATAGCCCATTGAATCTCCAACCTCGAAATAAACCTTACCAGGTCCTTCAAAAAGATCATAATAGACTTTTGCGACTTTTTTGTCAATATCACTTTTCTTATAACCATATTCAAGAAATACATTTCTATATTTTCCGGAATTAAAGGCACTAATACCTTTTTGTTTATCTTGGACAACCTGATTTTTAGCTGAAAGCGAAAAAGCTGAAAGCAAAATACATCCAATAAGCAAAATACAACTATCCAATCGAATAATCTGAATTAAATGTATGATAGTTTTCTTCATTTGAAACAATTAAATTTAAGGATATACATAATTTAAAACCGGAATACACAACAACTCTTTTTTTAGACCTCTATAAACAGAAAAGGTTTAATTTAGGGTTACTTAGTTTAGCCTTAAAAAAACCATTTGTCTAAAATAAATGAAAAAATAAAACAATTCCCCTCCCGATGATACAGAAAGGGAATTGTTAATTACTTGTTGGTGTTGATCTGTTTTACGTGCCAAACTATTGGCTAAACTAACATGATCTAATATATTTATGGTTTAGATATTTAAAATTCTGCGAGACTCTGTATAACCACATGAAACAATTTCTATTTCAAACGATTATACAGAGGAATCACATAATTATACAGAATGATTTATATCCGAATATGTCAATCTTTTATCTCACGCAAAACAACTGTGAAATATATGATTTCAATTCTAATTGGTCACAATCTGTATTGATATTTTAATCCTGATAAATGATTAATTCATATCATTACCTTTCAGGTTCGGATTGTTGCTAAGCTCTTCCTGTGGAAAAGGATAATACGTGGCTTTCGATGTCCAACCACCATCTTGCAATGGTTTCAGATACTTGCTGTCTGTCATACCCAAACGAAGCAAATCGAAGTAACGATAATACTCACCCATAAGCTCAACACAACGTTCGTGCTCAATCACATTCATAATATTATCCATTTTGAAACCATTGATTGTCGGAGCAGCAGCCATTAAATCGTCAACATTTGGAATGGTTCCATTCGATGTTGAATACCATAATTGACTTTGCTCTGATGGTACAATATTGTTGGCACGGTTACGAACCTGTTGAATCCAATATTTAGTTCCTGAAGGATCGGTAATAGCTTTGCTATCATTACCAGAAACTGCATGCAAACACTCAGCATACATCAAAAGTACGTCAGCGTAACGCATTATCGGATCATTAAAATTATCATCGATATCGCCATTGTATTGAGAATATGCATCCGGACACTCCTTGCGTGTTCCATATTTGTCTTTGTCGGACGATACATTGTTCATCATTTGCTCGAAAGTCACATGTTCTCCTTTATCATTCGTAAAATATGCCCCTCCAGGACACCAAAGAGTCATATAACGACGAGGATCGCCAGTTTCAAATTCATTATAAGCCACCTTGGTAGGTGCAAGGTTCCACCAACAGCCTCCGGTGCCATCAGGTAAACCAATATTAGTCCAACGCCAGGAGTCGGAAAGATCACCGCCCATCCAACTGGTTCCATTGTGCATTTGTACTTCGAATATAGATTCTACGCCGTTCTCCTTTGCTGGATCGTTGGTGAAGTTGTCATGAAAGTTGGTGTTAAGCTTATATTCATTACTATCGATAATTTTCTTCAGAGCAACCTGTGCCTTAGCATACTCTGCCGTTTGTCCTTTTTCAAGAATAGGACGCCAGAGATAAGCCTTAGCTAAGAATGCTAAAGCTGCACCTTGAGATGCACGACCGATATTTGATGCAGTTGCATACAGTTTGCTTTTAACAGGTAATAAACTTGAAGCTTGAGAAAAATCACTTACTATCTGAGCATATATTTCCCCACTCTTAGCATTACCCGGATAATAGTCTGCATTAGTAGTCGTTGGATGATCATAGAGAGGAATTGTTTCACCATAGAGTGAACATAAATTCAGATAAAATAATCCACGCAGAAAATATGCTTGTCCAAGCATAGCATTCTTTTCATCTGTAGTAACGTCTGTTCCTTTATAATTGGATATTTTATCAATGGCAATATTAGATGCAAAAACTCCATTGAACATATCCATCCATGCTATTTTCACAATACCATCACTGGCTGGAGTATTATAAGTATCTTGGTACATTGATGGCCATTTATATGTACGAGCATAATCATCACCAGGTGCGAGAAGTGCAAAAAGTACTTGGAAGCAATAGCCACCCTGATCACGACCAATTAAGGCTTGATAGGCAGGAATAAGAGATGCTTGCAACTGGGCTTTAGAATTATAATATGTACTAAGAGTACTTTCCGCAGGATTGTTTAGATCCATATCCGGTTTACAACCGGCTGCATTGACCAACAATCCAATACACACTAAATATTTTAATATTGTAGTTTTCATTTGATATTTTTTTTAAGTTTATAAAATATTAAAATGTAACTTGTAGACCAACGTATAATTCCTTGGAATTCGGAAAAGTAGGATCCCATGATGTCAAACCATCAACACCACGTGTTAGATTGGTACCATTTGTTGAACTTTGATCTCCTACTTCTGGGTCAAAACCTGAATACTTGGTGAAAGTCAACAAGTTTTTCCCGCCTACATAGAAACGCGCTTTCTGTATGTAAACTTTCTTGGTAAAGCTTTCAGGCAGTGTATAACCAACTAGAAGAGTTTTAAGGCGCAAGTAAGATCCGTCTTCTACATAACGACTGCTTTGGCGCATGTTATTGTTTGGATCACCATATACAGCACGAGGCATATCAGTATCAGTATTCTTCGGATAGAACGTTACTACACCTGATACAGGGTTTGTAAATGTTAAATCTGCGGCACGATAACGATCTAGGGTGCTTTCAAAGCAACTATAGTTATGATACATTCCTTCTCCATAATAACGGGTGTTATTGTATATGTCATTTCCCTGAGAACCATTCCAGTTCATAGAGAAGTCAAATGCCCCAAACTTTGTTCTATATTGGGCTTCGAAATTGAATCCATATGTAAAATCAGGAATAGGATTACCAATAAATGTCATATCCTTTGAGTCAAGAGAACCGTCTTTATTAACGTCAACGAAACGAACATCGCCCAAAACAGCTTTAGGTGCAAAAGCTTTATCAGCATCAATATCTGCCTGGCTTTTGTACAGTCCGTTGGCCTTGTAACCCCAGAATTGACCTATAGAGCTTCCTACCTGGGTACATGTGATACTACTAGCACCAAATAATTGATTCCCGGCACCCAAACTCAAAACTTTATTCTTAACAGATGACAAGTTAGCCGATGCACTATAGTCGAAGTTCTTACCAATATGATTACGATATGTTACAAGAAATTCGAAACCTTTATTATTGATACTTCCGGCGTTGAGTGTCGGAAATGTTGACATATAACCAGCAGAATAAGCGATAGGAACCTGTACAAGCATATCATTTGTCGTCTTATCATAATAATCGACTGTAATAGATAATGTGTTATTCAATACTGATAAATCAAAACCTAAGTCTTTTGATGTCTGGCTCTCCCACTTAACGTTTGAGTTAGATGGAGTAAGAGGAACAGCACCGGTAATTTTCGTATCATTCAAGTAATACCATACATTGCTAAACGATACCGTACTTTGATACTGATAAGGATTAATGTTTGAATTTCCCAATTTTCCCCAACTACCACGCACCTTCAAATCATCAAGCCATGAGATACCCTTCATAAAGTTTTCCTGACTCAGACGCCACGCAGCGGAGAAAGAAGGAAAATTACCATAGCGGTTATTCTGAGAGAAATTTGAGCTGCCATCACGACGGAAATTAGCTGTTAACATATATTTGCCATCGTAATCGTAAAGCAAACGTCCAAGATAGGAAAACATAGAAGAATGGCTTTCGGAACTGCCGACATCTTTTGTTGACGCATCCTGAGTCGCACTAAGAATCAGCACCTCGCTACTTGGCATATCACGTGCGCTACCATTGAGTCCAAAGCCTTTTGTTTCTTCAGAGGTTAAACCAACCATTGCGTTAAAGTTATGTTTCGCTATTTTCTTTTCATAAGATAAAGTATTTTCATACAAAAATCTGTTTGACCGGTTGTCTGACATAGAGTAAGTATCCGGACTATTGTTCTGATACTGACCTACATTGTAATTGGCTGTGTAACTGCGAGAAGAATATCTCCCTATATCGGCTCCGAAGTTGAATTTATATTTGAGGCCTTTGATTGGCTCTGCTATGATCCATGCATTTCCAGTCATTGAATTGTTTTCGCTCTTATCCCAGGTATAGTCAGCAGTAGCTCGGGAATTTGCCAAATCTGTACCAAGACCAGAACCAGCATAGCCAGTTGTTGATGTTGGATCATAAATAGGACAAGCAGTACTCCATTTTATCCCTAGTAACGTAAGTGATTCGTTCCAGTTATGTAAATTGCGACCAATTGTTGCTGTTTCACCAAGAGTAAATATCCCCTTTTTTATATCAGACACAAAGTTTACTGAATAATTTTCATAATCTTGCTTGATAAACATTGGTTTATCAGTAGAGTAAATTCCTGTTATTCGGAAATTGGCATTTTGCGTACCTCCACTAATTGAAATATTATGTTTCTGATAAGATCCCGTACGTTTCAGTGCGTCAAACATATTGTAACCCTTACCGATAGACGCTGGATTGGATAGTCCTGCCATATAATCTGTACGAGAAGGGTTCGCATTATACATTTCCTCATTAATGAGTTCGGCTAAGTTTTGACCGCTGAGTAATTTTATTTCATTGGTAAATGTTTTCCAGCCGGTATAGCCATCGTAATCTACTTTCACTTCTCCAGACTGACCACGTTTAGTGGTGATAACTATAACTCCGTTAGCCCCACGTGCACCATAGATAGCGCAAGATGCAGCATCCTTCAATATTTGAACACTTCCAATATTACTTTCATCAGGAACAGAACCTCCAATCATTCCATCAACCACGTAAAGTGGGTCGGTATTATTAATAGAGCCTACACCACGAATATGTATACGACCATTAGTCACCTGCACTCCGGCAACCTCACTTTGTAATCCTGTAGAAAGACCTCCAGGAACTTTGGTAAGCTCTTTAGGAGAAAGAACTGAAATCGCTGATGACAGGTCTGCTTTTCTTTGCGTACCATAACCAACAACAACAACTTCATCCATTAATTTTGTATCTTCTTTGAGTACAACATCAATGTTAGTTTTTCCATCCACACTAATAGATTCGGCTTTGTAACCAACATAAGAGTAATTAAGTTTACCATTAGCAGGCATTTGGATAGTATACTTTCCATCCAAATCAGTGATCGTTCCACCAGAAGATCCCTGAGCCTTGACACTAACGCCCACAAGAGCATTATTCGAAGCATCTTTGACAATTCCCTGAACCGTTATAGTTTGTCCAAACACGGAAATTGAAAATAAAAGCAACAGGAATAGAATTCCAGGTACTTTGAGACAATTAATTTGTTTCATAAATAAAAAAAATTTAAGATTAATTTGATGCGTTTTTGTAAAAAAGCTAAATTTGCCTGTATTGAGCAAAAATTACATTGTAAAACCTAAGTAATAAAAAATAATATAAGAGAAATACACGCACACTCTCTTTATATATTCCAAACTCAATATTGACCGATTTTACCTATAATTGAGTGAAATTATTCTTTAGAATATCATGAGCATAATTTCATTCCAGAGATAAAATCTTATCAAAAACATAGCTGTTAGCTATCGTCCATAATTATTTCCATATTATTATTTTTAAGGTTACTATTTTTCGATTCGCACAATGGCTCATAAAGCATCAGGAATCTAATATATTTCAAAGAGAAAATCTTCTCTAATCGAAAACAATATCTCATGACTCTCGTAATAATTGTTCAGCAGTATAAATGCAAAGGGATATACC
>Ga0224521_1000335_pt1 | contig 14531 bp, 9 predicted proteins | sample CFST0metaG_FD_182731 | JGI IMG/M metagenome (GOLD analysis project Ga0224521, IMG submission 182731) | Peat soil microbial communities from Stordalen Mire, Sweden - C.F.S.T0 | ecosystem: Environmental > Terrestrial > Soil > Wetlands > Peat | place: Sweden: Norrbotten County, Stordalen Mire... | reverse complement strand
ATGAATAAAAACAATTAAAATCATTCAGGATAGTGGTAATTTAATTTTATATCTAAAAAAACAAAAATAAAAAATTAAATTTGGGAGGAAAAATGAAAAAGTTCTACTTCGTGTTATTCTTGTGTGCATTATTTTTTACATCGAATGCACTTCTCGCTCAACCTTTGTTGAAAAACCAAAAGGGACATAACAAAATTAAAAAAAATGTTCCGATTGTAAATGTATTTGATAAATCGGTTAATAATCAAAAATCAATTAATCAAATTATTTCAAGCGAAGATAATATAATTCGTTTCAACTCAGGTATTTTAAAAGATCATATAACTAATACTTGGTTTGTTGATCCTTTGGGAACAGACGATGGTTCGCATGGCTCGGGAACAGGAACAAATGCATTTCATACAATTCAATATGCAATAGACGATTCACGAATTACAAATGGGGACATTTTAAATGTAGCTGCAGGGATTTATATTGAACAAGTTTACATATATAAAATGCTTACAATCAATGGAGCAGGACCAACAACAATTATTAAATCACCTGCAACTTTGACCAGATATTTTACATCGACAGATCCTAACTACCCTGTAGTATACGTAAATGGTGTTACTAGTGGAATTACTATAAATAATCTTAAAGTAGATGGTGATCATAAGGGTAATGCTAATTATCGTTTTCAAGGAATAGGATTCTGGAATTCCGGTGGCTCCGTGAGTAACGTTGATGTTGTTAATATAATGGATAATCCATTTAGTGGAAATCAACATGGTAATGGAATTTATGCTTTTAATAATACACCTTTGACCAATTATACAATCACTCTTAATAATGTTAATATTACCGAATTCCAAAAAACCGGTATAGCTTTAAATGGAAATGGAAATTTAACGGTTAATATAAATAATGTTACTACAATAGGAAAAGGTGCCACTTCAGTAACTGCACAAAATGGAATTCAAGTTTGGGGTGGTAACGGAACAATAAGTAATTGTAATATAAGTCAAATAGCATATACCGGAACTGGTATCTGGACAGCTACAGGTTTACTGATATATGGACCTGCTACAGTTACGGCTGATAATGTCAATATTAACCACTGCCAAACAAGTGTATATTGGATAGATGCTGAAGGTACTTACAAAAATTCTACAATTACCTATCCATTAATGGATGGAATTTATGGGTATGCTTCTTCCGGAAGTCATACTTTTACAGTCGCTAATGTCGTAATGACTGGAGTTGATTTAAATGGTAGCTGGGGAATTAATCCACTGACTAATGGTGGTACAATGAATATGAATATCAATGATTGCATAATTTCACATTGCAATTATGGAATTTATGCCTACGATTATGGCACAACAGGTGGAATTATAAATACTTCTGCACACAATAATAATCTCGCTTCAAATATTTATGGTGTTGGAACAAATGCGACAACAGTACAAAATGCAACGAGCAATTGGTGGGGAAGTGTTTCAGGTCCTAAACATTCTACTGATGCTGGAGTAACCTGGATTCCAATTGATGGTGGAGTTAAAGTAGATAACAATATTAACTATGACCCCTGGACAGGCGCTCCTGAAGCGGGTGATACACATGTAACAGGACCCGGAACTATACATTTCCCCGCATCCGGAACAACAATGAATTTCACTTCAGTGCCTCCTGGAACAAATGCAACGGTAACTGTTACGAGAATAGAATCATCCACCCCTCCGGCGGGAATTCCTGCTCCACCTGCTGCAGCAGGTACAGTGATTCCTTTGTACTTACAAATCACTGCAACAGGACTTGCAAATTATACATTTACAGTCACAATAACAATTGACGTCAGCACGATTCCGGGCTTCGGAGCAGGTTCCGAAGTAATGTATTACAGCACAGCAAGTCATAGTTGGGTTGGAATAAGCGGATCATATAATGCATCCACACATATGTTTACTTTTACAACTGACCACTTCACAACATATGCATTTGTAAATCCGTTAAACCCGGATGACGTATATATTTGTTCGAATGCATCAGCTCCCGAGACAACAAGGAAATGGTATCCGCAAGTAGGAATGGGAGATCCATCGACTTATGGAGACGACGATTGGAGATATACACACGACTCAGCAGTATTTTATGTAGTGCCATCGGGAACACAAGGAATATTTTCATCTAAGTTTTTTATCAATTGGGATAAGAGCAAAGGAAATATAACATTAGAAGCAGGAAATTACTGGAGTTCGCAGCAATTTTTTATGGCAGATAGTTCAAGCCCAACAAACGGAAAATACTGGGTGAACGTAGCAAGTACAAATCTGAAAAACCAGGTACCCGAAGCAGGAAAATATCTTGCAAAGATAAAGATGAGCATAACTGCACCGGGATATATACCATTATCACTCGATGCAACGGACTTCAGATATTATAATAATGATGAACAACAAGGTGTATATGTAACAACCCATACAGGATACATAATATTTTATCTTGGAGACTTCGCAAATAGCAGTACAAATACAATAGGAGATGGAAGAATAGACGGTAACGACATGAGTCTTTTCACAGCAGCATACTGGAGTATAGCAGGTAAAGATGCAGGTTACAGGTGGAAATATGACATAGGACCTACAAATGCAAACGGAAGTTACTGGGCGATGCCGAATCCTGATGGAAAGATAGAATTTGAGGATTTGAACATATTTGCAATCGGTTACGGTAAAACAGCAGCATATCAACTACCACAGGGAGATAATGCAAACACATCACCTGTAATCTTCTCAGTATCGAAACAGGATATACAAAGAGGCGATAACCTGAAGGTTCCGCTTAAGGTATCAGGAAATGTAAAAGACCTGAGGTCATTCAGTTTAAAGATGAATTATAATCCTTCGGAATTAGAATATGTGGGAGTAGAAAAAGCCGGTGGATTAAATGTGAATGAAGGACTTGTAATCGGAAAGACAGAAAACAATCAACTCTATGTAGACGGAGCATTGGTTGGAACAGACGAAGGATTAAATGGAGAGCAATTGATATTTAATCTTGTATTCAATGAAAAGGCGTCAGGGAATCACGATATAAGTATCGCTAACAGCCGGGCACGCAACAGCGGAAATGTTGCATTGAAAACAAACTACGATGGACAAAATGGAACAACAAATATGCTTCCGACGAGATTTGACCTTGCACAGAACTATCCGAACCCGTTCAATCCTGTGACATCGATAAAATATCAGTTACCAAAAGATGTAAAGGTAATGATAAAAGTATACGATGTACTTGGCAGGGAATTACAATCGCTGGTAAACGAAGTTCAAAAGGCTGGGTATTACGAAGTAAAATTTGACGGTTCATCAGTTGCATCAGGAATATATTTCTACAAAATCGTTGCAGGTGACTATAGCTCTGTTAAGAAAATGATGCTAATTAAGTAAATAAATTTATTAATCATAGGGGAACAATTAAATTGTTCCCCTATTGAATAAAATAAAGATTAATATTTTAAAAAATAGGGAAGGGGAAAAAAATAATGAGGATTGCTGAGTATATTGATACATCTTAAAAAAATTAAAATAAAATCAATTATAAAGATTACATCTAAATGGGAGAGGATAATTAACAAAATTAAAAATTATAAACAAAAAAATTATGAAAAAGATTTTATTATTTACTATAATAATGTTCACATTTACAGTTATGAACATAATGGCGCAAACAACCCGTTATGTACCTTGTGGTGCTAACACGCCATGTTATGCTACAATTCAAGCGGCAATAGATGCCTCTGTGGCTGGAGATATTATTAATGTAGCAGCCGGCACCTATGCTGGAAATATCACAGTTAATAAATCAACCATCATTACCGGTAATGTTGGAGGTACATCTCCCGGTCCCGGAGTGAATGCTCCTATTATTGATGGTGGCGGGGCATATACAAGTGCTTTTTTTATTGCAAATGGAGTTACCAACGTAACCATACAAGGTTTTGAAATGCGGAATTTCGCTTCCAATAGTAATGGTGTCGGCAATGGTATTTCTGCATGGGTAACTTCAACCTCAAATATTACCATTCAGCATAATTACTTCCATAACTTAGGATGGGATGGTGTGATGGTTGGAAACAGTGCTGCCGGAGATCATACAAATTGGTTGATAGCAAATAATATCCTTGAAACGTTTAAAGGATATGGTTTTGAATATACAAATACTTCTAACTCAAGTATCCAAAATAATATTATTCATTCAGATCAAACGAATAATCCCTATGATTGTATTATGATACAACCAAAAAGAAACGAAACAGGAATAAGCGTTTTAAATAATACGATTGATGGATGGTTTAACGGGCAAAATACGAATCCTGTAATATATATTACTGATAATAACATTAGTGTTACACTCAGCAATGTAACTATTCAAAATAATAGTATCCATATGACAGGAGTTCAAATTGATATAAACGTGTATAAGTTTAATTTTAATTCTGTTTTTTCCAATATTAATGTTAATTATAATTATCTACCGGGTGCAAATCCTATAAGTACGAATTGTTCCTACCATGCTACCATGGATTTTACGAACAATTATTATGGCACTCCGGATGGGCCCAAAAACGGATCAAGCGGAAATAATAAATTTAATATATTAACTGAAGGTGGAATGGTTGCTGTTTCAAGCTGGTTGTATCCGTTCTGTCCCTGGTGGAAAGATATCAGCGGAACTCCCGGTAGCTATACAGGAACAAGTTTCGCACCTATTACCAATAATGTAGGCGGAAAATTTTCATGTTTTGCCGATGCCATATCAGGAACTTCTGCTAATGGCACATTATCAGTAGCTACAGGTACATTTGCAGAAACAGTTACAATACCAACGGGTAAACCCCTTACCATACAAGGACAAGGTGGAACTGCTTATGTAGGCTATTCCGGTTCTGCTTGTGGTTTATCGTTGAGTTCCCATATAACTTTTTCGAACTTTGCACCTTATTCTTCAAGTACAGCAATTACTATAAATTCGGGTGGGATAATTCAGGATGGTGTTGATTTTGCAGTTTCAGGAAGTGCTGTAAAAGTAATTAATGGAACCTGGTCGCAGGATGTATCTGTTCCGGCAGGGAAACCTATCACTCTAAAAAATTCCAGCGGCACAACACCTGTTTTAATTGCTGCAAGTAAAACATTAACGTTAGCTTCTCCCGTAACATTTATCTATTTCTCGGCAGCTACTTCAGGTACATTAACTCAAATCAACCCTGGTGGAGTAATTCAAAATGGTATTGATTTCGCCGCTTCAGGTGGTACGGTTAATGTAAGTTCAGGAACATATTCTGAACGGTTAAACATATCAAAATCTCTTACTTTAAAAGGTGCTCAATTTGGAGTTGATCCGACACTTTTAGGTTCCAGAACAAATATTTTGAACGAATCTATTATCGATATTACAGGCTTAGCTGTAACAAATCCAAATGTTGCAATAGAAATTCCCACTGGAACAACCAATGTAATAATGGATGGTTTTTCAATAATTGGAAGCCCAACATTTCATTATGCTGATGAGGCTGTAATCAGAACCTGGGATAATAACATTACAATAAGTAATAATATTATTAATGGGTTTTACGGACTTTTATACAAAGGTGGTTCAAATTTATCAGCTAATTCAAACTGTATTATTGCTAATAAAGTAGGTATCACAGTTCAACCCAGTCCTGCAGGGAATGTAACTTTTTTAGGAAATAAGATAATTCCGGGAACAAGCCCTGAATCCGACGCATCTGGAATGTATATGACAGGAGTAAACAATGGCATTGTTAGTAATAATATCATTACAGGATTTAATAATAGTAATGCTTGCGGCGGGAGCAATAATACTAATATAACGTTTTCCGGTAATTCATTTACAGGAAATAAAAAAGGCATAAGTTTCTGGGGAAATACAACTTTCATAAATATACACAATAATTCAATATCAAATTCTGTTGCGAATGGTATAGAAATCAAAGGACAGGATATTACAATTGCTTATAATCAGATAAATAATAATGATATTGGAATAGTAGTAGATAATAATACTTTAACTACATTGAGAGTAGCCATAAACCATAATAGTTTATTGTCAAATAACACTTATGGACTACAGGTTACATCAGCTGTGACAGATATCGTTGATGCAACAAATAACTGGTGGGGAAGTGTTTCAGGTCCAAAACATTCTACCGATGCCGGAGTAACTTGGATTCCAGTTGATGGCGGATGTAAAGTAACCGGTAATGTAACTTATACCCCCTGGACAGGAGTATCTGAAGCGAGCAATGTAATAACTGGTTGCGGAATAGTTACTTTCCCGGCATCCGGTATAACAATGAATTTCACTTCAGTGCCTCCTGGAACAAATGCAACGGTAACTGTTACGAGAATAGAATCATCCACCCCTCCGGCGGGAATTCCTGCTCCACCTGCTGCAGCAGGTACAGTGATTCCTTTGTACTTACAAATCACTGCAACAGGACTTGCAAATTATACATTTACAGTCACAATAACAATTGACGTCAGCACGATTCCGGGCTTCGGAGCAGGTTCCGAAGTAATGTATTACAGCACAGCAAGTCATAGTTGGGTTGGAATAAGCGGATCATATAATGCATCCACACATATGTTTACTTTTACAACTGACCACTTCACAACATATGCATTTGTAAATCCGTTAAACCCGGATGACGTATATATTTGTTCGAATGCATCAGCTCCCGAGACAACAAGGAAATGGTATCCGCAAGTAGGAATGGGAGATCCATCGACTTATGGAGACGACGATTGGAGATATACACACGACTCAGCAGTATTTTATGTAGTGCCATCGGGAACACAAGGAATATTTTCATCTAAGTTTTTTATCAATTGGGATAAGAGCAAAGGAAATATAACATTAGAAGCAGGAAATTACTGGAGTTCGCAGCAATTTTTTATGGCAGATAGTTCAAGCCCAACAAACGGAAAATACTGGGTGAACGTAGCAAGTACAAATCTGAAAAACCAGGTACCCGAAGCAGGAAAATATCTTGCAAAGATAAAGATGAGCATAACTGCACCGGGATATATACCATTATCACTCGATGCAACGGACTTCAGATATTATAATAATGATGAACAACAAGGTGTATATGTAACAACCCATACAGGATACATAATATTTTATCTTGGAGACTTCGCAAATAGCAGTACAAATACAATAGGAGATGGAAGAATAGACGGTAACGACATGAGTCTTTTCACAGCAGCATACTGGAGTATAGCAGGTAAAGATGCAGGTTACAGGTGGAAATATGACATAGGACCTACAAATGCAAACGGAAGTTACTGGGCGATGCCGAATCCTGATGGAAAGATAGAATTTGAGGATTTGAACATATTTGCAATCGGTTACGGTAAAACAGCAGCATATCAACTACCACAGGGAGATAATGCAAACACATCACCTGTAATCTTCTCAGTATCGAAACAGGATATACAAAGAGGCGATAACCTGAAGGTTCCGCTTAAGGTATCAGGAAATGTAAAAGACCTGAGGTCATTCAGTTTAAAGATGAATTATAATCCTTCGGAATTAGAATATGTGGGAGTAGAAAAAGCCGGTGGATTAAATGTGAATGAAGGACTTGTAATCGGAAAGACAGAAAACAATCAACTCTATGTAGACGGAGCATTGGTTGGAACAGACGAAGGATTAAATGGAGAGCAATTGATATTTAATCTTGTATTCAATGAAAAGGCGTCAGGGAATCACGATATAAGTATCGCTAACAGCCGGGCACGCAACAGCGGAAATGTTGCATTGAAAACAAACTACGATGGACAAAATGGAACAACAAATATGCTTCCGACGAGATTTGACCTTGCACAGAACTATCCGAACCCGTTCAATCCTGTGACATCGATAAAATATCAGTTACCAAAAGATGTAAAGGTAATGATAAAAGTATACGATGTACTTGGCAGGGAATTACAATCGCTGGTAAACGAAGTTCAAAAGGCTGGGTATTACGAAGTAAAATTTGACGGTTCATCAGTTGCATCAGGAATATATTTCTACAAAATCGTTGCAGGTGACTATAGCTCTGTTAAGAAAATGATGCTCGTGAAATAAAAAAATAAATCATAATAAAGGTGCCTGTAACTTCAGGAGACGATCTAAAAAGTACAGGTACCTTTGATAAACTAATGATATGAAAAAGCATAATAAAATGAAGAAAAATAAAAAATATTATCTATTAATTATTTCAGTTTATTTTTTATTAACCGGATTTTCATACGGTCAGGTTTCATCATTGAACGTTTGTTTATCAAGGGATTCAATAAATGCATTTGATTCCGTTGCATTTCCGATGGTTGGTATGGGTGATGGCACGGTATATGGAGCAGAAGATTGGACTTATATAAATCCAAAATTAACTATGTATTTAATTGTATCAGGAACGCAATCTTTTATGTCATCAGATATGGTTATTAATTTTGATACTTCTAAAATAAAATTAACCGTTTTACCGGGAAATTTATTTAATAGTTATTATTTAGATACCATATCTCATGACGCATCCAGCATAAGGGTTAATATTGCAAGTCTTGCGGGAAATGTTGCACCTCAGCCAAACAAATATCTGTTCAGAATATTATGTAAAATATTGAAACCAGGGTACAGTAATATAATAATTCAAAACTCGACTATCAAATATTATGATGAGATTAATGATATCCAGATTCTCGTTCCTAATGTAAAATATAACGGTGCGATTAAATTTTATCTCGGTGATTTTGCATTTACCAGAACCGAAATTAATCGCGGCGACGGGGATGTTAATTTTAAAGATGCTTCCGTTTTCTTTCAACATTATGGCTCTTCAGAAGGCGATGGGATATACAGACGAAAATTTGATATATCTGCAGGCTGCTGCAATTTTGATTATTATACATTACCTACAACAGATGGAAGTATAAATTTTTATGATTTGATAATGTTTGTGATGGGTTATGAAAAAGAAGGTTCCGGACTTTTAATGAGAATGAATAGTAAATTACCCCAAAATCTGGAAGGATTCAAAATAGATATGAGTTCTTATTATCAATCAGGAGATGAAATAGTAGTACCGTTAAAATTCGTGAAAGGAAGTTCTTTTATTAAATCAATTAGTATCGGAATTATTTTTGATAATAAAATACTTTCTTATACAGGCTTTACGAATAATCTAAAAAATGAACACTCTTTTGTAATTCCACGCTCACAGGGAACAATGATTTATATCGATATTGCATCTTTAGGTGCAGGAAATTCGATTAATTCAGACGGCGTTACTTTCTCGAAGATATTATTTAAAAAAATATCTTCAGGTGACATATCTAAAATTATGAGAATAACAAGTTGCGATATTCTAACAGTAAACAACGAATTATATTCAATAAAAAATAATTAAAAAATGAAACTGAAATATTTAACAGTCATTACAATTTTATTTCTATTAATTGAGTCAGCGAATTGCCAGACAACTATTAGTATAAATCCGACAGGATATTTCATACAGCAAAATGGATTTGCAGATGTGGTTTTTTACGTCAATAATATTACAAATTTGCAATCGCATAGTATTACTGTGAAATTTAATAATAATATTGTAAAAATTATTAGTATCATACAAGGTAACTTTATGCCTAATAGCATGTTCGGATTTCAACCTATTTTAAAATACGTTTATGATTCCATATCAATCGACCAAGGTATACTTGGGTCCGCTGTAAGCGGTTCAGGAATCTTATTCACAATTAGATTTCAGGGTTTAATAAATGGAGTTTCACCTTTAATAATTTCGAATTTTCATCTTTGGGATCTATATCATAATACGATTCCCGCATCTGCTTACTCTGGGAATATAACAGTAGGAAATGTTATTGTGAATACGAAAATATTTTTACAAGGACCTTTTAATACATCTACGGGAAACATGAATACGAGTCTGTGCTCATCAGGATATTTGCCTTTATCACAGCCCTATAATGTTTCTCCATGGAATTATTCAGGTACGGAAAATGTTCCAGTATGGTTTTATAATGTTAAATCAACCATTGTAGATTGGGTGTTGATAGAAATTCGGACTACACCTTCCGGTCCTTATGTAAGCAGAAAAGCAGCTTTTATCAAAGATGACGGTTCGATAGTTGATTATACAGACGGAACTATCCTCGGTGCTGCATTTACAGATTTATTGCCGGGTAATTATTACATCGTTATCAGACACCGAAATCATATTGCTGTTATGTGCTCCGGTACAGTTGCATTAAATACTTCTTCTTCATTATATGATTTCTCCACGGGTCTAACTCAATTTTACGGCGGTGATGCGAAAATGCTTGCTACGAATAAATATGGATTATACGGCGGTGATGCAAATAAAGACGGACAAATTACTTCTGCAGATTTCAATCTGTTTAATCCAGATAACCGACAAGCTTTGTGTGGTTATTTAATTACTGATTTTAATCTTGATGGAATGGTTACATCGGCAGATTTTAATTTATTCAATCCAAATAATAGAAATGCTATAACATCAAATGTACCATGAAAAATAGAATTAAAAAACTGGAAAAATTAATTTTTATTATCTGTATGTTAACAGGGGCACAGGTTTTTGCCCAAACGACTGTTAATGTAAATCCAAATGCTTATTATGGTTCAGTTGGAGATACTATCAAAGTGATAATAAAAATTAATAATGTTAATAGTTTGCATTCTGCAAGTGTAAAAGTACGATTTAATAATTCGATTGTAAGATTCATTGGAGTTTATAATTCCGGTGGTATTTTCACCGGTGGCTGGATTGATAATCAACCGCTTAAAGCTTATGTAAACGATTCGGTTATAGTAGACCAGGCTTTGCAGGGATATGGTTTTAGTGTTAGTGGTTCGGATACTTTATTTCAAATTAGATTCAAAGCAATCGCTAATGGAATTAGTTATGTTAGATTATCCGATAATGATTTCAGAGACCCGTATAATAATTCAATCTCTTCATCTCTGGATTCCGGCCACATTTATATTGGTGGAATTGTAGTTAATACAAAAGTTTTTTTGCAGGGACCTTATAATACTTTGATCGGTATGATGAATACATTATTAAATTACTTCGGATATTTACCATGTGCACAACCTTATGATTCTATTCCCTGGATTTATGATGGTAATGAATCTGTACAACCGGACTTTTTTAGCTCCCACGATAATATTGTTGACTGGGTTCTTGTTGAACTCAGAACAGGAACAGAACCATCTACTATCACAGGGAGTAAAGCCGCTTTTATTTTAGAAGATGGTAGTATAGTTGATTATAGAGACGGCATTAGTAAAGTATATTTTGACGGTTTACAATCGGGGAATTATTATATAGTAATCAGGCACAGAAATCATTTAGCTGTTATGTCATCAAGCTCTGTATCGTTGACGAATAAAAGCTCGATTTATGATTTTACGAATTCATTAAGTAAGTATTACGGTGGTGATGCCAATTTATTAACAACAGGTGTTTATGGAATGTATGGAGGAGATGCAAATAGAGATGGAATGATAACCACGGCTGATTTTAATCTTTTTAATCCGGATAACAGACAAGCTAAAGAAGGATATCTATATACAGATTTTAATTTAGACGGAATGGTTACCACAGCAGATTTTAATATATTTAATCCAAATAATCGTATTGCTGCGGCAAGCAGAGTACCTTAAATTAATTTTTTAATTATGAAAAAAAGTAATTTATTTTTAGTTTTAATTTTTATTACACTGGTTCTGATTCCGGTTTGCACATTTTCGCAAAGTATCCAGCAAAAGTTAACAGTAGTACAGAATAGCGGAGTGAATGGTGGTACATTCAAAATTAATCTTCAGGTAATGGGAATAAATTTACCTGTTGCTAATACTTTAGGTTCTGCAACAATAGATATATCCTATGATTCAACAATTGTCCGTTATATAAATGCTGATACATGGGCATTTGGTGCAACACTGGGATATGCCCGATATGCGGATAATATATTTCAATCCGGAGTTTTTCGGAAAATCAGGATTACAGTGTTGGGTTCAGCTGTTAATGGTAATGGTGGGGGAGATCCTCCCGGTTACGATATCGGTTCCAATTATGCGGTGTGGCTGAACTTAAATTTTATTATTTTAAATGCCGCACAGCACGTATCTCTTACAATTCTAAACAGCTCGAATCAGATTGGTTTATTTGAAAATCATTCGAACGACCCTAATACGGCAGTTATCAATCCCCAAACTCTTTTAGCACCTATAAATATTATAAATTTTGCATTACCAGTTATAAATAAAAATAAAAAATTACCTTCTTCATTTCAGTTAAGCCAAAATTACCCTAATCCATTTAATTCAACAACTATAATAGAATATGGCATTCCGCTAAAAGGACTTGTTTTGATAAAATTATTTAATGTGTTGGGACAATATTTAAAAACGCTTGTAAACGAAGAACAATCTTCCGGATATTATAAAGTTTATTTTGATGCTAATAAATATTCTTCGGGGATTTATTTTTATTCGATAGAATATTCAGGAAAAAAACAAATAAAATCAATGATATTAATTAAATAACAAAAATAAAAAATATGAAAAAAATAATCTTATTTATTATTTTTATAATAAATGTTAGTTTAGTCAATTCGCAAACAACAGTAGAGCAAAAACTTGCAGTCATAAAAAATGACGGAGTTATTGGTGGAGATTTTTTTGTAACTTATTCTGTTAAAATGACAAATCCTCCCTCAGCTAATACTCTTGGTTCTGCAACAGCGGATATAGTTTATGACTCAAGTTCCTTAGTTTATGTAACAGGTACTAATTTGGCATTTAATTATGCACAGGGTTATATGCGCGATTTAAATCCCGTTACTGTCTCAGATTCATCCAAAACCAAGAAAGGTGTTCGGATTAATGTCACAGGAATGGCGGTAAATGCTAACGGAAATGGAGATCCTCCTGGGTTCGATATCACTTCTAATTATATAGTGTGGGCTCAACTTAATTTCAGAATAATTAGCTATCAGTCTACAACTATGTATGTGAAACATAATGGTAATCAAATTGGTTTATTTCAAAATTATCAAAATGCTCCGAATACAGGTGTTATAATTTCACAAACACTTTCTGCTCCAATTAATATAATCGACCAGCCCTTGCCCGTTTCGCTGAATAATTTTAGATTCGCAACCAATAACAATAACGTGAAACTGATATGGTCTACTACAAAGGAGACCAATAACAAAGGTTTCGATATGGAAAGGAAATCGACAACAAATAATGATTGGTCGAAAATTGGATATGTTGAGGGTAAAGGTACAACCAATGCTGTTACTAATTACGCTTTCACAGACCAGAAGTTACAATCGGGTAAATACAACTATCGCATTAAGCAGGTTGATATAAATGGAAACTATACTTATTTCAATCTCAATGGTGATATTGAAATTGGAATTCCGCAGAAGTTCGACGTTTCCCAAAATTATCCAAATCCATTTAATCCGGTGACTAAAATTGATTACCAGATTCCAACTGATGGTTTTGTATCTATGAAATTATATGATATGCTGGGACGTGAAGTAAAAAGTGTTTTTTCGGACAATCAAAAAGCCGGTTATTATTCTATCAAAATTGACGGAAGCAGCCTTGCAAGCGGTATGTATTTCTGTATAATTAATCTTAATAGTCCCGGGAAATCATTTACTAAAAATATTAAATTAATGCTTGTAAAATAAATTAATGTAAAATGGATTTAGAATCATTACAAGAACTTTATAACTGGGATCCGAAATATGGTGATTTTCTTCTGAATCTGGAAAATAATAAAAGAAGAAAAAAACATAGAAGGAGAGTATTAAAATATTCTTTATTTATTTTTTTTATTTTTAACATTTTATTTTATTTTTTATTTATTAAATAATTAAATTATTCCGAAATAATAATTGTGATAAAATCATATGAATGATGCAGCAACATTGCCCGATATTCTGTACATCGAGAATGATTCTCGTTCGGTTGTCCTCTTAAGGTATTTCCTTAAACACTTCTGTGCGGTCGAAAGTGTTTCAAATTACCGTGACGGAATTGAAAGAGTTCTCGAAAAAAAATATCAGGCAGTGCTGATTGATATAAACATAGAAATTAATATGAATGGAATTAATGCAATCGAAATAATCAGGCAGGCTCCGGGTTATGAAAATATTCCGATTGTCGCCATCTCTGTTCTGAAACTTGAAGAAGATAAAATAAAATATTTACAGAAAATTTGTTCATATTATATTCCGAAACCTTTCTCTCAGGATGAAATTCAATCTCTTATACGTAAAATATTTACCGAAACGAATATTATGAAAACAGCGAACTCTTTGGCTTACTCCTGATATAAAATTTTATTTATCGGTATAAAATAATTCGGAATTTGTTACTATGAGTGATAATAATATCTCATTGTATCATTT
>Ga0224521_1000332_pt1 | contig 14678 bp, 9 predicted proteins | sample CFST0metaG_FD_182731 | JGI IMG/M metagenome (GOLD analysis project Ga0224521, IMG submission 182731) | Peat soil microbial communities from Stordalen Mire, Sweden - C.F.S.T0 | ecosystem: Environmental > Terrestrial > Soil > Wetlands > Peat | place: Sweden: Norrbotten County, Stordalen Mire... | reverse complement strand
TACTCAAAATGCTGCCATTAGCTCGTAGTGCGGGTATTTCGGTAATGTTTGCCAGTGCTGGTAATCTGAAATCAGGTAGTGACATTACATCGCGCACAACATCTAACGGTACTGCTGTGGGGACGACTTTATATTCATCACTTTCCTGTTTCCCTTGTTTTTTAACGTATTTTACGTAAGTCGCAACGCGGTCGAGTCTACCACGTAAGGCCGGTTCGTTCATCACTTCGATATATGGGGTATCGCATTCGTCTTTAGACACCCTCACTGGTAACGAACCACGCTTAAACATAGTGGGGGGAATATTGCTTTTATGTAATGCGTCAATCGCATCAGTGGTAATATCTTTTGTGTTTCTGCCCGTGACTCTTATTTCAGGTAATCCGTTATTCTCTAGAGAGGCGCCCGGTCCCAGTTGTGCCCGTTGCTCGTACTGTCGTTTCCGGTCTGCGTATTCCGGCTCCAACATTTCACGAAGCTTTCTCCAATCATTATCAATACACCCGTCATGCTGGCATTTGTAGACAATCGCGCCATTGGACATCTTGAATATTGCCGCGCTTGTGCCGGTGTGGTTCGAATTAAAGGGACATACTTTCAGAATGTATCTTGTCCCGCCGTTGTACGGTTCCTTTTTAGTCACTTCAATCCCGTGTGTACTCATCCACGTGTCGAGGTCAAATTCTTGGCCATTACTATGGTAAGTTGTTTTCGGTGCTTGCGGTGTTTCCGGCTGTGGCGTTGTCGCTGCCAGTGCTTTTAATGCTTCAATAGGCGTTATAACAATATTGGCCGGTACTTCAAGTAAGTTGGCTGTTCTATGTGGCCTATCCTCTGTAGAATCACCTTTTTTGCAGATTGTCCCGTAACATTTCCAGATACGTGCGGCATTGAATACGGTTTTGTCTATTATTGCCTTGTCGCTTTCAAATTTTGCTTTCAACGCCTCAATGCAGGATTGAATCAGCGCCTTGTTGTCTGTATCGTTCGGTATGTCGATACGTACTAATAGGTGAGCGCCGTTACCACTGTCAGCGATAATGATAGAGTTGGCAAGAAACCCCATGGTGATGAGATATGCTTTAATATCCTTTGCTGTGGTGATCGTGAATTCGTGTTCTTCATCGGTACTACTAATGCCAGGCGCCCGATTTGCATCTACGTCAATAGGGAACCAACGGCGTGAAATAATGTCAGCATCAGCGGTAAGATTCTTAGGTCCGTCAGCGATTCGATTAACCGCTCTGGCTAATAATTCCTTCTTTATCGGATTGAGAACTAAGTACACGCCCATCATAGTGCCGCTCAATCTAGCGGCCGCTGTCGCCAGTTTATCAAAGTCATTGAAATACCCGGCGTGTGGTTTCCCGTTGAAGTCTAGTGCTCTTAATTCCACTACATCCCCAGACTGATAGAGCAACGAGATAGTACGTTTGATTTCGGCAATATCTGTTTTGGGATTGAATGTGGTAGTCATAGCTAACCCACCTTACCCGTAAACCCCTGCTGGCGTCTACGTTGGCGACATTCTTGACACCTTTTGGGCATCGCCAAGCCGCGCTTAAAATAGAATAATTGCTCTCTTGACTCAAGTAAGAAATCTGATCCACAATCCTGGCACTTTAACACAAGGTCCCTAAAGTGGGGCGTATTCGTCGTTTTTCTTTCCATTACTTTTCACTCCCTGAGCAGCGTTAATACACGTTTCTAACCGGTAGCTGGCGGCCGGGTAGATTGTCCACTCAACCACTTAGCATACTCAGCCCGGCTGATTAAGTACGCACGAGATAATTTTACGTGGGGTATTTTATTTTCCTTTAGTAAACGATAGATTGTATTGATATGCAATCCCGTATCAGCAGAAATTGATGCAGGTGTCATTGCCATCGATTTTTGTTCCATAATTACACCTCTTAATCACTAGCAAAATATGTTTATCTACTTTTAATCATAAAAGTCATATTTTCATAAGCCAAATCGGTTGGCAAAATGCCAAAACCGCCAAAATATTATATTTCGGTTATGGAAATATAAAGGTATATTATATTGCAGACTAAAATTGCCTCGCTCAAGCTCGCTCAAGCTCGCTAGATCTTACATTTTCGCAATTATTCTAAAATAATGAGCGTGAAAACTTGCAGAAAAATAAAGAGGCCTGAAATCAAGGCCTCTTTTTCAATCGTAGATGGTTGTTTTTCACCGAAAGATTAAATTTATTGTAGAAATAGGTTAAGGTTGCTCTCCAATCCGGTTGGGAAACAAATCGTTATCTTCCTGCTCTTCTTCGTCTTCTTGGAGAGGGCAGATGTTGCTTCTAGAAAATTGCCAATCCATGGTTTCTACCCTTTTTGACTTCTTTTAGTATAGGCATCTCCCGCGGCATTGTACCTCTCATTTACTTTCAGCCGGCTTTGGATTAAAAAGATTTTTCTGTTCTTTCCAATTAGGATATTTGTAATCTGTCGTACAGTAGCCACATTGAATACATTCTAAATGCCACGAATCACCTGACCATATTCCATCACCTAGCGACTTATTTACGTGCTCACCCACTCGATGCAGATGTAGCGGTGCGCCACAATCTGGGCAGATATGCAATTTGCTGAATTTCTTAGTATTGGTAGCATCAACGGTAGCTATAACGCCAAGAGCATTTTTCCATTGAGCCTCACTCCAATTACTCAACTTATTGAGAGTGTTATTAAAGCTATCGACGGATATTTTTAAGGCATCGTATTTACTGGCTAGATTAGCTATATTCGCATTGTTTTTTTCTACGACGTCAGCCGTATCATTCAAATATCCGTACAAATCTTCGACATTTTCATTTAGTTCAGATATCGCCTCATTTGGCGTTAATTCGCCGTCCTCAGATTCACCTTGACTAATAGCCATATTGGTCTTCTTTTTATTAGCTATATCATGTTGTTTATGGCCGGTCCTATTCTGGTGAGCATGAAGACTCCCCTTATTCTTAAAAACTCCTTGGCAATCATCGCATAAACGTTGCATTTTTCACCCTCACTATTAGCTGTAATGGATTCATTGTCCTCTTAATTTCAACATATCACTCTTCGAAATTTTGTCAATATTTCAGACACGAAAATCGTTTTTGAATCCTTTGCCAAACTTTTTGAAAAACACTGAGAAAAGTGGAATCTTGTCATAATTTATCGATAGTGATAGTATTGACGTAATTATGTACATTCAGGGAGTATTTGATGCCAAGAATATTCGATAATATTGATCAACACTTGCTACCCTCTCTTAGAGGTACTCTTTTAAAATCGGAACGGTCTGATTTTTGTGTGGGATATTTTAATCTCCGTGGTTGGAAGAAAATCGATGATGTAATTGAAAATTGGAGCGGCACTGAAGACAAATGCTGCCGTCTCATGATCGGAATGCAGAAGTTACCACAGGATTTATTGAAGGAAGCACTTAGTTTCCTTGATAATAAGGGCACAATAGATGCCCAAAAAGCAGTCCAACTTCGCAAACAATTAGGAGAAGAATTCAGAAAACAGCTGATGATAGGTGCTCCAAATAACGAGGACGAAGCCGGATTACATCGCTTAGCGAAACAGATTCGCGAGAAAAAAGTAATCGTGAAACTTTTTCTAAGGCACCCTTTGCATGCGAAGCTATATTTAGCTTTTCGGCAGGATTATGATAATCCGATAACCGGATATTTGGGAAGCAGTAACCTGACTCTTGCTGGACTTTCTGAACAAGGGGAATTAAATATCGACGTATTGGATCAGGATGCTTGCCAGAAACTGGAGAAATGGTTTAATGACCGTTGGAATGATAATAGATGCCTTGATATTTCTCTGGAATTAGTAGATGTAATCGATAGTAGTTGGGCACGACCCGAAATCATTCCTCCCTATTATATCTATTTGAAAATGGCTTATCACCTTGCTCAAGAAGCCCGTACCGGTTTAGCTGAGTTTAAACTGCCAGCTGATTTACAGGGTAAATTGCTTGCGTTTCAAGTAATGGCTGTAAAAATTGCTGCACATCACATCAACAAGCGTAATGGAGTGCTTATCGGCGACGTCGTCGGTCTGGGAAAAACACTTATGGCAACAGCAGTAGCCAGAGTGCTTGAAGAGGATTTTAACCTTGAGACCTTAATCATTTGCCCTAAAAACCTTACCCGCATGTGGGAAGGCTATGTTCACGCATACAGATTGCACGCTAAAGTCCTTTCAATAAGTAAAGTATTAGGGGAATTGAAAGATTTAAGACGTTACCGGTTGATAATTATAGATGAAAGCCAAAACCTTCGTAATAGAGAAGGTAAAAAATATAAGGTAATTCAAGAATATATCAAAATAAATGACAGCAAGGTTATTTTACTCTCGGCTACTCCATATAATAAAAATTACCTTGATCTTTCTTCTCAACTACAACTATTCGTCCCGAGTGAAATGGATTTGGGAATCAGGCCGGAACATTTGATTGGTGAGATTGGCGAGAGTAATTTTGCATTACAATACCAAACACTTATCCGTTCTCTTGCCGCCTTTGAAAAAAGCGAATACCCTGATGATTGGCGGGAATTGATGCGGCTCTATATGATTCGGAGAACTCGTTCGTTTATTAAAGAAAATTATGCTTTCACCGACGAAAAAACGGGCCGTAAATACCTCATGTTCTCAGACGGTAGGCGCTCATATTTCCCCGACCGTAAACCCAAAACTGTAAAATTTAGTCTTAATGAAAAAAACAAAAAAGACCAATATGCCCGCTTATATTCTGAAAAAGTAGTAAATATCATTAATAATTTGAGTCTTCCCCGGTATGGCCTAGGTAATTACGTTTTACCAGACGCTAAAACATTGGCCTCTTCTGATGAAACCAAGCAAATAGACAATTTATCCCGCGCGGGAAAAAGACTAATGGGTTTTTGCCGAACAAACCTGTTCAAACGATTGGAAAGCAGCGGTCATGCCTTTTTGCTATCAATTGACCGCCATATAATCCGGAACTATGTATATATTCACGCCATCGAAAATGGGTTACCATTACCAATCGGCATTCAAAGCGCCGAATTACTGGATACTACCTCTAACGACGAGGATCTGGAAGCTACATCTACATTACAAGCGGTGTTTGACTATGAAAGTGATACAGAAGAGGAAAAAGAACCAGCAGCAGAAAAAGATAACGAGCATGTATATAGTTCGGAATGGTATGCAGAACGCGCTGAACAGTTATACAATCAGTATAAAAAATACCAAACCAGACAGTTTAAATGGACAAGACCAACTTTGTTTAATGAATCACTTAAAGGTGCTTTACTCGCAGATGTTGATAATTTAATAAAGGTACTCAAAGAATTCGGAGAATGGAACCCTGAAAACGACACAAAACTGAATTCATTGGAGACCCTAATAACAAATAACCATCCCGGAGAAAAAGTCCTTATTTTTACGCAATTTGCCGATACTGTCAGCTATTTAGCTGACCAGCTAAAATCCCGAAAGATTACTCAACTGGAAGGAGTAACCGGGCAATCAGAGGATCCAACCGATTCGGCATGGCGGTTCAGCCCTATCAGTAATGAGAAAAAGGTTGAGCCCGGACAAGAAATTAGGGTTTTGATTGCTACCGATGTATTGAGTGAAGGTCAAAACCTTCAGGATTGCGCGGTAGTGGTTAATTATGATCTACCGTGGGCTTTGGTACGACTTATTCAAAGAGTTGGCCGCGTAGACAGAATCGGGCAAAAGGCAGAAAACATTTATTGTTACTCTTTCTTACCCGCTGATGGATTGGAGAAGATAATTCGTCTTCGCGCCAGGGTACAGCAGCGCCTTGCCCAAAATGGTGAAGTAGTTGGTTCGGATGAGCAATTTTTTGAAGACGATTTAAAAAGTGGTTTTTTAAAAGACCTTTATACTGAAAAATCCGGAATACTTGATGGGGAATCTGATAACGAGGTGGACCTGGCATCTTTCGCATATCAAATTTGGCATAATGCCACTAAAGATGATCCCGGGTTAGCTAAAATAATTGAAGATTTACCTGATGTCGTATATTCAACGAAAGAACATGTGCCGACTGAGAAGTCACCTAACGGTGTATTGGTTTACATGAAGACAGCCGAGGGCAACGATTCGTTGGCGTGGATAAACAAGAATGGTGAAAGCGTTACCCAATCGCAACTTACTGTGTTAAGAGCAGCGGAATGTAAATTAGAAACACCCGGAATACCGAGGAATCCTCAACATCATTCACTTGTCGAACAGGGAGTGCGCCATCTCATCCAGCAAGAAAAAACAGTTGGCGGTCAATTGGGGCGGACATCCGGAGCCAAGTACCGCAGTTACGAACGCCTTAAAAAGTATTACGACGATAAAAAGAAGCATGAACCTTTGTTTGTCAGTGATGAACTCGAGCGGGCGATCACAGACATTTATAGATTCCCTCTTCGGCAGTCAGCTACCGATTCTATTAATCGGCAGTTAAAAGCAGGCATTTCCGATGAGGACCTGGCGGAATTGGTGATGGGGTTGCGCAGTGAAGACAGGCTAAGCTTAAAAGAGGATGAAATTGAGACCCAAGAACCGAGAATAATCTGTTCCATGGGGTTATTCCAGAATGATGGGGGCCAGGTAAAATGAACGTTGATATCAAACGGGTGCGCGAATATTTATCATCCTTTGACTTCCAGAAATTATTTATTGAGGAATTGAACTGGAATTCCTGCACACTTAGACCGATTGAGTGTCCGGTCGGCAATGAATGCTACAAACTCTCTGCAATAGCAGAACTTGGCGGTCTTGTGGTTTATCTTGTGGAGCCGCCAAAAGGTGGCGAAATTCCACCAATAAACGAACGCCGAAAAATTGAGCAGCAGGCGAAAAAGGCTACCCATGAGCATCTTCTCATATTCGTGGACGGGGAAAAAACCCAATCCACATGGCAGTGGGTTAGGCGCAGCATCGGTGTTCAAACTGCCAATCGTGAATTCCCTTACAACAGGGGACAGCATGGAGATTTGTTACTCCAGAAGCTGAACGGCATCGCTTTTAACATCGATGAATTTGATAAAGATGGTAATGTAGCAATTATAAAAGTGTTGGAACGGGTGTCGACTTCATTCGATGTCGAGAAAGTAACCAAGAAATTCTACGATGAATTTAAAAATGAACATGACTATTTCTGTGAGTTTTTAAAAGGAATAGATAACCAGGACGAAATGCGTTGGTATACTTCTGTTATGCTAAACCGGATAATGTTTATTTACTTTATCCAGAAAAAAGGCTTCCTTGATGGCGACCAGGATTATCTTAAACATAAACTAGATTCAACGAAAAAACACGGTGCAAACCAATTTTACAGTAGTTTTCTAACACGATTATTCTTTGAAGGATTTGCAAAAGAAGAAAAAACACGTTCTGCTGAGATCAATGCATTGCTTGGCAAAGTACCCTATTTAAATGGTGGCTTGTTTCTCCCTCATCAATTGGAAGTCACCTATGGAAAAACAATAACGATTAATGATGCCGTTTTCGAAAGACTATTCGCATTCTTTGACCGTTATGATTGGCACTTAGATTACCGTCCGCTGCGTTCTGAAAAAGAAATAAACCCCGATGTATTAGGCTACATATTCGAAAAATACATTAATCAAAAACAGATGGGGGCATACTATACCAAAGAGGATATTACCGATTATATCTGTAAGAATACTATTATTCCGTTTCTCTTTGATAAACTGGAAAATTCCCGGTATAACGAACTTCATCCATTTCCTATGAACGATGTTGAGCCCTATATTTATGATGCGGTAAAACAGGCTGAATACTTGCCGACTGAAACTGAAAGTGAATATCAAGCAAGACGGAAACGGTACGAGCAAATATTAGATGACTTCACAGCCGGCAAAATAGCTAAAATTAACGATTTAGTTACATACAATCTCAATATCCGTCAGTTTGCTGAAGACTGGGTGAGTGAAATTAAAGACCCGGTGACGCTACACGCCTTTTACTATGAGTGCCTTAAAAAGATAACTGTGCTGGACCCGACCGTGGGCAGCGGAGCATTCTTGTTTGCTGCACTAAATATTTTAGAACCGTTGTATGAAATTTGTTTAGACAAAATGCAGAAATTAAATAGTGAAAAGTTCCCCGATTTTGCAACTGAGCTTGATAAAATAAATCAGCACCCAAACCGGGCATATTTCATACTCAAAAGTATTATCGTGAACAACTTATTCGGCGTCGACATAATGGAAGAAGCCGTAGAGATTTGTAAGCTCCGCCTTTTCTTGAAGTTAGTAGCTCAGGTAGATTCTGTAGATAAAATTGAACCACTCCCAGATATTGATTTTAATATTCGGGCTGGGAATACTCTGGTTGGTTACGCTACACTGGAAGAAATCCAAAAGGCTCAGCATCTTGACCTTAGCGGGGCTCGTAAAGAAATTGAGCAAAAAATCATCAATGCGGACATAAAACTTGATGCTTTTAGAAAATATCAAACAAATATTAATATCTCGGCTTCCGAAATTACAAAAGCGAAAGCAGCCGTTATCAGTTGCCTTAAAGAAATCGAAGAGGAATTAAACAAAGACCTAGCCGCTCTATATGGCGCGCGTAATGTCCAACTATTTATTCAAACCCATCAGCCATTTCATTGGTTCGTTGAATTCTACGGGATTATGAAAAAAGGTGGGTTTGATGTTGTTGTTGGTAATCCACCTTATGTCGAATACGTTGATATTAAGAGACAATATACTTTACTTAATTACGAAACTGAGCATTGTGGTAATCTATATGCTTTTATTACGGAGCGTTCTTTAAAATTATTATATGCAAATGGACGTTTTGGAATGATTGTTCCAGTAAGTGGGTTTTGTACCGATCGCATGGAGAATTATCAGTCAATTCAATTAAAAAACTCTGGTACATTCTGGATAAGTCATTACGCAGAACGACCTAGCAAGTTATTCACCGGAGCAGAACGTAATTTAAGTATTCCCATTATTCATTTGAACAAGGCAAGTAAAAAAGGAAACGAAATATTTTCCACTACTTATATCAAATGGAATTCGGAATTTCGAGATTATTTATTTCAAAATATAAGCTATACAAATGTGACTACAACCAAAATATTCGGTATTATACCTAAAATTGGGAGCCAAGTCGAAGTCGAGTTGTTGAAGAAACTCGGGAATGTAAAAAAAACAATAGGGAGTTACACAAGGACCAATCAATCTCCTCATATTCTTTATTACCGCAATAGTGGCGGCCGTTACTGGAAAATAGTTACAGATTTTCAACCGAATTTCTACTTGAATGGAGAGAAATCAATTTCTTCCCGTGAAACATATCTTTTTTTCGATTCTAAAAAGGCGTTACAAATATCAATAGCTGCACTCAATTCCAGCTTATATTATTGGTTTTATGTACTTCATTCAGATGCAAGGACAAATAATCCATCGGATTTAAAATCATTTCCGATTGATATCGAATCGTTGTCGCAAGATGTTCAGGTTCATTTATGTTCTCTTAGCACATCATTGATGAATGATATTAGAGGAAATGCAATATTAAAAGATGGTAAATATAGAACCGGAAGAGTAAAATTTCAAGAATTTTATCCCCTTAAATCTAAATCTATAATAAATGAAATCGACCGAGTTTTGGCAAAACATTACAATTTCACGGAAGAGGAATTAAATTTCATCATCAATTATGATATTAAGTATCGGATGGGGAAGGATGATGAAGAGTGAGTGGCTTTTATTTGTCGTTTCTTTTACCTTCAACGTATTTCTCTGAAACAGAACATATGTGTTTTACGAATTTACGGATTTGTTCGTAGTGTAAAATGATAAATATTCCAAATAGTTTCTTAATGCAGTCCGCTCAGAAAGCTGTCCAAGATGGCGACTTCCCCGAGGCCGTAAATTACCTTAAAATGGCCGAACCGTCAAAACAACGCGACGAAGCTCTGGGTAACGTGAGTTATGACGCAGGAATATTTTATTGTGCACAAAACAAATGGGCCGAAGCTGAACAGAGTTTAACTACGGTAGGTAATCTTTCTCAGGATAAGGTGAAAAAAGATTTGGCACACCAGCGTCTTGTGCTACTTAAAAAACCTCAACATGCCCTACAGAATAACGAGTGGAAAACTGTCGGGCGTTCTTGTAGTAATTGTGCGACTCAACCCAACTTATTCAATTGTGCTGTTTGTTCTCGATATGGCCATCCTATGATAGAAGCAGAATTAATATCGCCCGATGCATATTGTCCCGTTATCGATATATTATTGGTACCCGCCGCATACAGGTCCGGTTACGATAAAGAAAGAGCCAATCTGTTTAGTCGCCTCATTCGCCTGGCTAAGAGGGGTGGGGGAGAGACGGCTTCATTGATTTTGGGTGAGATGCTGGCAGATTATCTGGAGGAAAAATCTGACCTCCGTTATAAAATAGATTTGATAGTTCCTGTACCTACGAGTTCAGACAGGTTGAGACGACGGGGGTATTCTATTCCAGTTTTAATCGGGACATCCATTTCACAACGATTTCGAATTCCTCTATCAAATAACGCTTTGAAACTTACTCGCGATACCCAAGATACTCGCGGATTGTCCGCTCAAAACAAGCAAAGAATACTTCAGGGAGCTTTTACAGTAGACAAGCCGGAGATGGTAAAAGGACTAAGAATTTTACTGATTGATGATATAATGACGACAGGAACAACATTACTCTGTTCGGTAAAAGCATTAAGACTATGTAATCCTCAAAATGTCTTTGCTGCGGTATTAGCTCACACTGAACATAGTTGGACCTGGGAGGACTCCTGATGAACCCTGAGCAACTCGCATTTTGGTATTGGCTTAACGATGTTAAAGGAATTGGTCCAGTTATCAGCCGAAAATTACTTGACCGATTTGATAGTCCAGAAATTATTTTCCATTCTTCCAAGTCTGAAATCATAGAGAAAACACAGTTAAGAGAAAACATTGCTGATAATTTGGAAAATGCGAAATCAACTATCAACAGATACTTTGAATTAGCTGAAAAACAGTATAGGATAGCAGAATCGATTCATGGTTCCATATTAACAGGCGCAGATGCGCCATATTCAGAAATATATCACTCCGCTCCTTATTTATCAGCGTTGCCAAGCATCATTCATACTGTAGGGGATACAACTTTACTCCAATCGCACAAGTTCGCCATTGTTGGAACTCGAAATCCCACATTAGAAGGAAGGCAACGAGCTAATAATTTATCGAAGTCTTTGGTATCAAACAACTTTTCCATTGTAAGTGGTTTGGCCCTTGGAATAGACGCAGAAGGACAGAGAGCGGCACTTGAGTCCGGTGGAAAAACAATCGCGGTATTGGGTTCGGGTGCAGATGTCAGTTATCCACGGGAGAACGCTTCATTATACTCAGAAATAACGATTAACGGGTTAGTGGTTTCTGAATTCCCATTTGGAATACGACCGTCAGCCGAGAATCTACGGCAAAGAAACAGAACAATTGTAGCGTTTTCTGAGGGTGTTGCAATTGCCGAGTGCCCAATAAAAAGCGGGACTATGATAGCCGCCCGCTTTGCGCTTCAACAAAACAAACCCCTATTTTCTTTTTATTCTAATGGAGTAGTAAGTAACTCGGGAAGTGAGTGGCTTATCAAAAACAATTTATCGGTTGAGTTAAAAGATACTGACGCTTCGACTATTCTGAATTATTTATCCAGTTACAAATCGTCAAAATCCCCTAATGTTGATAGAATCTTTGAAGAAATATGGCCCAAGCAACATGCTCTTAAGAAAAAAGAAAAATCAGGTAAAGGAGGAAAGAGAATCCCTCAAACTTCTGAGCATGCGACTCAAGGTAAATTAAATATACAGCCGCCCTCTTCCATTAACAAGGAAAAACCAACTAAACGTATCACAAAATCGCCTCCTTCGCAGGAAGGTTGCGACCTCCGGGAGCGAGACATCGTAACGCATTCTATATTCGGAAAAGGTCAAATTATTAGGATAACGAAAGTCAATAATGACTACCAATTAACCGTTAAATTCTCTGAAAAACATCCTCGTACCCTCTCTTATCATTACGCCAATTTAACTAAAGAGTAAACTATGCATTTCAATCTGGAAACGGTTTTATTTGACCTTGATGGTGTACTGGCCAACACCGCACCTCAGATGAAACGAACGTACCTAGATGTTCTTCAGGATTTTCAAATTGAATCACCTTCTGAATTGATCCTGGCGAACATAGTACAATTATCTCCCCAAAAAGGATTGCGTCAGTTATTTGGTGAAAAGATTGGTCCCGCCAACGACTCCTTTAACCGCCATTGGAAAATCAATATTAGGCACGTTAAGTCTTATGAAGGAATTACTGAGTTAGTCAATAATTTATCGTCCAAAGGGAAAATATTGGGTGTTGTTACATCGAGAAACCGCCTTGATACCATGGAAATATTGGCGAATAACAGTTTGGGCACCTTGATGAAAGTGATTGTGACTTGGGGAGACTATAGAGTGGCTAAACCATCACCAAAATGCATCCAAGTGGCTTTAAGGATGATTCAAAAACCGCCAGATACTGTCTCATACGTCGGAGACCAACCTAGCGATATATATGCAGCTAATGCTGCCGGTGTCGTCGGCTTTGCAGCTACATGGGGTGGACATATCAACCGAGATGAACTCCTCAAAGCTGGAGCGAGTGCGATTCTGCGAAACCCGTATGAATTAATTGACCTGATATAGAGAGTAAGATGGAAATTTCAGACAAAAAACATTTGTATTCGGTTTATCAGCGTATCAAAGGTAATTGTTGCGTTGAATGGAGAAGAGATTCTGCCAACTTCTACATATGGTATGAAGGACGAGTCACCACCCAAAAAGGACTTTGCGAATATTGCCATCTACCCGGGAACACTACAAAATTTTATCACAACGAAGGCTTTAGAAAAGGCCGAAGAGGCTTTCATCTGGAAATTGATAGGAAAAACCCGAAAGGAAAATATTCCCCAAGAAATTGTGTTTTGGCTTGTTACCCATGCAATAATGCAAAGAGTGACGTTTTTTCTCACGCTGAGTTTATGTTAATTGGAAAGGTAATAGGCGAAGTTAAAAATCGGAAACCTTAGAGTCATAATAAGATTCAATGCGTACCTGCCGTCAGACTGAAGCATTACAGTCCTTTGCCGGAAAGATGGCGTAATAAGCGATTATGGTGGACTTGGCGACTGTTTCATATGATTCTCGTGGAGGTTAGCCTTGAGGGGTATGGTAATGTCAAGGGGATTGTGTGAAATTACCCTCGATTAAGTTACGAAGGGAAGGGAGATTGTAGTGCACTTTCCCTACAGGGTTCGACCGCCAGTACATTTCCATCTTGATGCTGATAAAAGCTAATAGGGTATAACAGGCATTTTCTCCGGCAATGATCTCCATCGGTTTGGTCACCGAGATAGTCACGATTATTTACGAAGCAATTAGGAATTGCCCTCTCCGAGTAACCATTCCGTTGATACTTTCAACGCTTTTGCCAATGCCACAACTTCGATATCTGTCACCGGTCGTTGTTGGTTTTCAATCTTAGATAAGGTGGATTGGTCTATCAATATTCCGGATACCTGTAATCGAGCAATCAAGTCCGTCTGGGTAATCGGGGGATTAGCCATTTTTCTTGCTTGGCTAACGTGACTGCCAACAATATTTCTTCTTCTATTCACAGGTTAAATAATAAGAAATATACCAGCTGATAATATTCTCTAGAAGAATATTTTGGTGTATAATCTTGGAAATACTATTCAAGTCCAAGATATAAGTTCGACGAAGGAGGTGGGTATTGAATATCTGCTCCATGTTCTATGGAGACGAAAATATAACTGTGATGCGTATTCAACATGATGAATATGGCAGCATCATTAGCGAGTTTGTAAGCGGTGCAATTAAGAAGTATAGGTATGCCGAAGCAATATTAGCAGTAAGTACTGAAATCGGTAAGAATTTACCCAGTTCATTTGACCATCGTGTCGTTCAAGATACTCATGACATGATAGCTGCCTTTTTCCGTTTCAAAGAATATTCGCATGGTTCTCTATTTAAAGAAGAGATCGATAAGCCTGATTGCATACGCCGATGGCATCAATTTGCTTCGCGGGAAATTGGAGAACTGCTGGAAATGCCATATTTCACCCGTGCTATGATTTTGGCAGTTGTAGATAAAACCAGCAAGATGCCTGATGAAAACGAAAAAGCTATGCTTGAAATATTAGAAAACCGTTATTGGGAGATGCTTCAAACAAAACCACCAAGATAGGAAGCAAAAAAGCATCCCATGAAACGGATACCATTATTTTTGGCTTACAGAAAAACATAATAATGGTCACAGAAATGGTCACATTATTTTGAGAGAGGACAAAGAATTAGCCTCATAAACACAGCTGTTCATTGTTGGTAGAAGTGGTTAATGTGAGGCTGGATTGATTCAAAGCCTGTAATTTCCAAGCAGGTTGTCACGGGTTCGAATCCCGTATCCCGCTCCACAAAATGTGTTTTATCCCACTAAATATGTCCCTGTCCCCACCGCTATCAACTCGTCTTGCTCATTGCGTAATTCGGTACGGACTACCGCCACTTTCTTCCCGATCCTGAGGATGGTGCCGGAAGCAA
>Ga0224521_1000329_pt1 | contig 14753 bp, 9 predicted proteins | sample CFST0metaG_FD_182731 | JGI IMG/M metagenome (GOLD analysis project Ga0224521, IMG submission 182731) | Peat soil microbial communities from Stordalen Mire, Sweden - C.F.S.T0 | ecosystem: Environmental > Terrestrial > Soil > Wetlands > Peat | place: Sweden: Norrbotten County, Stordalen Mire... | reverse complement strand
TTTCATAATCATAGAGGCATACGAACTTCCCGAACCACTTATAAAACTAAGTCCGGTAAGATTGATAGTATTGTGTGCATGAGGAATGGATTGTGCAATCTTTGTAACTTCACTGCTAATCTGAGCAGTACGTTCAAGTGATGCACCAGGCGAAAGAGTAATCATACCCATCACATTTCCACTATCCTCGTTTGGCACAAATCCAGATGGTATCATTCTCATCAACACAACTAAAATACCTGTAAACGCAATAATAATACTTACGGTAATCCAGCGGTGCTTCTTTTTTCCCAAGAATTCAAGTGTTTTTTTGTATCTGGCAGTTATAGCCGCGAATCCTAAATTGAAGTAATAATAGAATCTGCGAATAAAATTTTTATCATGAACATCAGGATTATGCTCCGTTTTTAAGAAAAGAGCACACAAGGCCGGACTAAGCGTAAGCGCATTCACAGCCGAAATAAGAATTGCAATTGCCAATGTTAGTCCAAATTGTTTAAAGAATACCCCACTTGTTCCACCGATAAAGCTTACTGGAACAAATACTGCTGCCATAACCAGCGTAATAGAAATAATGGCAGGAGCTATTTCAGTCATCGCAGCTATTGCAGCCTCTTTGGCATCTGTCATTCCAGCATCCATTTTGGCATGCACGGCTTCTACCACCACAATGGCATCATCCACTACAATCCCGATAGCCAGCACTAAAGCAAACAGCGTGAGCAAGTTGATGGAAAATCCAAACAAGAGTAAGAAAAAGAACGTTCCGAGAATAGCCACCGGCACTGCAATAGCCGGAATCAAGGTAGAACGGAAATTTTGTAGAAACAAGAATACAACTATAAAAACCAAAATAAATGCTTCCAACAAAGTATGAAGAACCTTCTCGATGGATGCGTTGAGGAACTCACTTGCATCCATTTGATATTCGTAACTGATACCTTTAGGAAATTTTTTGGACTCTTTTTCCATTACACTTTTCACTTCCTTGATAATATCCTGTGCATTAGAACCAGCAGTTTGATTGATAGCCATAATTACAGCCTCAGCATTATTATTCGTAGTGAAAATAGAATAACTTGCTGCACCGAGCTCTACTGTTGCCACATCTTTAAGACGTAGCACCTGTGAATTTTTCGAACGGATGATAATATTCTCAAACTCCTCGGTATTTTTTAGTCGACCAGTAAATTTTAAAGCATACTGAAAAGACTGGTTGCTGTTAGCGCCCAACTCACCCGGAGCTGCCTCAATATTCTGATCCTGCAATGCGGCAATTACTTCGCCCGGAGCTATGTTATAGGATTTCATTACGTCTGGTTTCAACCACACACGCATGGTATAATCCTTAGCCCCATACACATTAGCATCACCCACTCCCATCACACGTTTTATTTGTGGCAGGATGTTGATATTAGTATAATTCTGAATAAATTTATCATCAAAGTTCGGATTCGACGATTTTAGCATAATCATCAAAACCGTACTACTTTGTTGTTTTTGAACCGTCACACCATTTTTCGTCACTTCCGACGGAAGTAAAGCAGCTGCTTGTGAAACACGGTTTTGCACGTTTACAGCAGCCATATCAGGGTTTACACCTTGTTTAAAAAAAACATTAATGGAAGCTGAACCACCATTTGCAGCAGACGATGTTATGTAAGTCATCCCTTCCACACCATTGATTTGCTCTTCGAGAGGTACAATCACACTTTTTAATACAGCGTCGGCACTGGCACCACTGTAATTGGTCGAGACCTTTACAGTAGGGGGAGCAATGTTTGGGTATTGTTCAATCGGTAATGTAAAAATTCCGATAACACCCAGTACGACAAAGAGAATTGAAATCACCGTTGATAAAACGGGTCTTTCTATAAAAGTTTTTAGCATTTTCTTCTATTTGATTTGAGTAAGTAATAAAAAATAATTACTGATATGTTATTCTGAAATAACATTCAGAGAATAAAACTCGTAACTAAATACTTGTAACTACTTATTTTACTTTTGTTCTTTAATTTTCTGACCGTTTGTCAAAGTGGCAATACCATCGGTGACTATTTTGTCGCCTACCGACAAACCTTCGGTAACAACATAACCCTGACCATCAGGAGTAGTCTTCACGCTAACTACTTTTTGAATCACCGAATCGCCCTGGAATTTATAAACCAGTATCTTATCCTGTTGAGCAAATGTAGCTTTTTGAGGGATAACAATTGATCCTTTGTGTTCGCTAGGAATAATAACCTTAGCACTGGAACCACTGCGCAACAAACCATGTTTGTTTGGGAACAAAGCGCGAAAACTAACTGATCCCGAAGTTGCATCAACCACACCCGAAATAGTTTCAATGCGTCCGGTTTCTTCATATTCGGTTCCATCAGAAAGTAACAGCTTCACCGGAGGCATGTTTTTTATCTTTTCTGACTGAGTAGTACCTTTGTATTCCTTTAATAATGTCAATAATTCCTTTTCATTTACGGAGAAATAGGCAATTACATTAGATATATTTGAAACTGAAGTTAACACTGTAGTATTAGTTGCCAAACTTCCCTGACGGAATGCAATTGCACCAACCACACCATTTACAGGACTTGTAACCGTAGCCCAGTCCAATGTAGCTTTGGCCTGATCGAGAGTTGCTTTAGCCGAAGCAAGTGCATTTTCATAAGTTGACAACTTTACATCGCTAATTATTCCTTTTGCAGCCAATGGACGAATGCGCTCAACATCAAGTTTAGCTGTATTGTAGTTCGCTTTTGCATTCTGAATCATCTGTACTGATGAAGGGGAATTTATCCTAAATAAAGGTTGACCTTTTTTAACCACGGCACCTTCATCCACATAAATTGCATCGATATACCCTTCAACCCGAGCCTTAATGTCAATATCTTCCTGACCTTTAAGTACTGCCGGGTAGGTTGCTTGCAATTCAACATCCTGAACCGATATTGTAGCAACCGGAAAGGCTTTTACCTGATCTGCCGGATTTGGTCCGGCTTGCTTGTTTTTACACGAAGTAATACACAATAGGAGCGCCATACTTCCAACTAAAATCTTTTTTGTTTTCATACACTTATTATTTTAATATCTATCTGATTAATTATTGTATTTTTTGTTGTCATTTATATATGATTGACTATACCAATCATATTTATATAGGGATTCATAATTGTTCCGATTTAGTTTTTAAATGATTCACAACCTTGTAAAAGGTTTGAATATCGGCATCTGACAATCCTTCCTGAATTTCGCGATTTAGTTTAAGTTCAATTTCAAGAAATTCCGTAATATACCGTTCTCCTTTTTTGGTAATCAATAATTGATTCTTTCTTCTATCATTCTGGTCAACTACCCGACGAACAAGTTCCTTCTTTTCCAACAAATCTACCATCCTCAATATGGATGATTTATCCTTACCCATTTTTTCTGCCATATCTTTTAGAATTACCTCCTCTTTTTCCTCATTGATAGAAAAAAGCAACCCAAACTGAACCATTGTGAGCCTGATATTTATTTGTTCAGCAGCACGAATTTCGAGCACCCGGAATATTGATTTTAACATCCCGATTACAGCCGTTCCTAACGGTATATTTGTTGTTTTCATAAATACATTCTAAATTTTCTGCAAAGAAATGAAATATAATTGGCATATGCAACTAATTCAATTCATTATTTTTAAAAATATTAAACAACCATCATCTCAAACACAAACAAACTTAATTTTGTTTACACAATCAATTAAAAATTCAAATCAGAAGGCTGGGAAACTAATCATTTCTTTTATTATGCTCCATTACACCTGATAATCCTTACCTTTGCAGACAAACTCAAACTTCTCAAATACAATTGAAATGGCCGACACTAAAAAAGTACACCCCGTTGAAAAAACCGTCTTACATCCCCGAAATAAACATCGGGAACGTTATGATTTTAAACAATTAATTATTACTTGTCCCGAGCTAGCCAAATATGTGAAGTTGAACGAATATGGCGATGAGTCTATTGATTTTGCAAATCCCAAAGCTGTAAAATGGTTGAACAAAGCACTATTGAAACATTACTATTCAATTGGTTATTGGGATATCCCCAGTGGTTATTTGTGTCCACCCATACCGGGACGTGCAGATTACATCCATCATATTGCCGATTTATTGGGCGGTTCCAACAACGGAAAAATTCCTGTTGGGAGTAAAATAAAATGCATGGATATTGGTGTTGGTGCCAGTTGTGTTTTCCCGATTATTGGTAATAAAGAATACGGTTGGACATTTGTGGGGTCGGACATCGATACAGTAGCCCTTGAATCGGCACGAAAGATTTGCAACAACAATCCGAAACTTGCCAATCAGATTACACTTTCGTTACAAGAAAATCCAAATGATATTTTTCACGGTATCATGCTGCGAAATGAACCGATTGATGTTACCATCTGTAATCCACCGTTTCATGCTTCGATGGAAGAAGCCCAAAAGGCAACATTAAGCAAAATGAGTAGCCTGAACCACAAAAAGATAACCACCCCGGTAATGAACTTTGGCGGTCAGAGCAACGAACTTTGGTGCGAAGGTGGCGAGGAGCGTTTTGTGCGAACCATGATACGTCAAAGCAAACAATTCGGGTCTAACTGTTTTTGGTTTACAACACAAATCTCAAAAAAATCATTACTTAAAAGTGTGTATGAAGCACTTGAAAACGTAAGCGCCGTTGAGGTAAAAACGATTGAAATGAGTCAGGGAACAAAAACCAGCCGCATAGTTGCCTGGACATTTTTAAAAGAAAGTCAACAAGATGGATGGAGAAATACAAGATGGAATGCGTTTTAAACGCTAATTCTGATGCTTAAACAATTAGAAAAAGGCTGTCCTCTACATTCAGAACGACAGCCTTTATTAATTAAACACATCAACTTTCTATTTAACCTAAAAAAGCTATTTTGTAACAGGAGGCAAATTACTCACTCCCCAACTTTTTGACGATTTTGAGTCCATTTCGAATATCAACTCTCCGCCATTAGCAATATCTTCGTGCTCAATCCATGCTTGATTGAATGGTTTTCCATTTAATGTGGCAGATTTTATAAATACATTTTTATCGGAAAGATTCCTGGCTATCAGTTTAAAGTTTTTTCCATTCTCCATGTGAATAACTGTCTGTTTAAAGTAAGGCGAGGTAATCAGATAATACGACTGACCCGCATTGGGATAAAACCCCATCATGTGGAATGCCAACCACGAAGACATTGCTCCGGAATCATCATTGCCTGGAATGCCTCCACGGGTTGCATCATAATTACTGTCAATAATCCAACGGGTACGCTGACTACTCAAATCAGGTCGACCAATCCAATGGTAAAGGCATGAACTTAAAAAAGAAGGTTCATTCCCAACGTTGTAAAAGCCTTTATCGAAAAGTGTATTCAACCGTTTCTGAAAAGCCACATTTCCACCCGATTTTTCTATTAATCCCGGAACATCTTGTGGCACAAACAATGAATATTCCCACGAGCTGGCTTCATAGAAAAATCCACACCACCAACACACGCAATTAGGCCAATCCTGAGCCAACGGTGAATAATGAACATAATTCATTTGCCCATTATAAACATCGCAGGGGATACTATCGACCCAATGCCCGGCGGGATCTTTAGGCATTATAAATCCTCCCGAACCATTATCTTCTACATTCCGCCACAGGTTTTTCCAGTTTTCGGATTGCTTCATAAACCGACGGTATTCAGCCATTCTATTCAGTCCTTTGGCTACCTGAGCCAGGCAATAGTCGTCATAAGCATATTCCACCGTACGATTTCCGGAACGTACAAACCGTGTTGAAACATATCCCAAACTGTTGTAATCGGTTAACCCTCCGCGACCTTCCTTTTCTTCATTTCCTCCGGGAGGAACAGTGGCATCCTTCAGCATAGCCTGAAGTCCAAGCGAATAATCGATACCTTTTAGCCCTTTTGCATAAGCATCAGCAATAATCACTTCACCATTTGAGCCACCCTGCGTGCGACCATTGAAGTTTCCGCTTCGGGCATCAGGCAAATAACCATCACGCTTATAAATGTCGAGCATAGAGTTTACAATATCAACCTGGCGCGAAGGAGTAATGAGTGTGATAAGCGGGTGTGATGACCGATACGTATCCCAAAGCGCATAAAAATCATCGTAATAAGGTTGCGTTGATGTCCAGAGAGGATTTTCACCTGTACGATCCACCGGCATAAGCTGAGTATGATACAAAGCTGTGTAAAACATCACCTTCTGGTTATGAGTCGCATCAGACGAAATATCGATCTTCTTCATCAGAGTTTCCCATTTGTCCTGAGTTTCCTGTAATGTTTTTTGGAAACTCCAGTGAGGAATTTCATTGGTTACATTCTGTTCTGCTTTCAACGCACTGACAAATGATATCCCGATTTTCATTTGAATAGTATCTGATCCATTTGTCCCAAAAGTCAATAAAGCTCCTGTTTTTTCACCGGAATCAAATTGCGAAGTTTGTCCAACGAAAAACTTCTGCCCTTTCCATGTTGTAAAGTTCTTAAATGGTTTGTCAAAAACAGCATAAAAATAAACCGTATAGGCTGCACCATTGTTCCAACCGCCCATGACACGGCTGTAACCCTGAATTTTTGTATCAGATAAAATCTGAATTTCAGAACCCACAAATTGTTGTGCTTCGCGAGAATCAGGAATAGACTTTTCGCCAAGGAAATCTCCTAAATCAATTTTAATACCGTTTTCCTTTTTCCTGAAAAGAAAACGGTAAAAAGCCACTTTGGGCGACGTGGTAATTTCGGTACGAATATTCCATTTCTTTAATAAAACACTGTAATAGCCAACTCTGGCGGTTTCATTTGCCCGTAAAGATTCCTGATTTTTCGATTCAAAATTTCCCGAATATGGCATCACGGCAATGTTCCCATACTTTGGTCCACCGCCGGTACCACTTACATGCACCTGACTAAAACCATAAATAGTTTGCGTCGTATCCGGCACATAACCACTGTTAGACGCTTTGCTGCAATCGGGACCCGGCTTTACCATACCAAACGGACAAGAGGGCCCTATAAATACGTTGCCCTTTTTCTCAGAACCGATAAACGGGTCGATGTACGAAGAGTAGCACTGGGCAAAAACTGTAAATTCCGAAAAAAGACAAACTGAAATAAAAATCAGTGTTTTAATTCGTTTCGACATAAAGATATTTTTTACGATTGTTTTCATAAATTGTCTGTAAAATTGCAGTATCCCTGGTTCGTTATCTGTTCTTTGTGCTACTCGACCGGAGGTATTTTCCCTACGCCCCAGTTTGAAGGTTTATTTCCCATAACGAAAACCATTTCTCCACCTTTTACGATATCGAAATGCGAAATATAATTGTTCTTGTAAGGTTTTCCATTGAGAGTTACCGACTGAATATAAATATTTTCCGGTGAATAATTTTTTGCCATCAAGGTGAATGATTTTCCGCCCGGTAGAGAAATGGAAGCCCGCTCAAACCTTGGTCCAGAAATCATATAATAAGGAGTGGAAGGCGTAACCGGATAAAATCCCAAGGCTGCAAAAACATACCAGGCCGACATTTGTCCGGCATCATCATTCCCCGACAAACCACCTGGCACATCCTTATATTCGGTTTTCAAAATGCTGTTTACATATTTCTGCGTGCGCCACACTTCATTCGTATAATTGAAAAGGAAAGCTACTTGATGACAAGGTTCATTGCCGTGCCAGTATCGATTTTCTGTAAACATAGAGTCCAGTTTGCTCCGAAAAATATCTTCACCTCCCATCAAAGTTTTCAAACCGGGAATATCTTGCGGAACATACCATGTGTAATGAGCAGGATAACCTTCTGTAACGTAATAGGCAAATGTAAACGGATTGAAAGTTTTAATAAACTCACCATTAGCATATCGACCACGTGCATACCCTGTTGTCGGGTCAATTACATTGCGGTAGTTTTGCGCACGCTGTTTCAAAATAGCAGCGTCAGCGGTTTTACCAAGTTTGGTTGCCAAACGCGAAAGGGCATAATCATCGTAAGCATATTCGAGCGTGCGGGATACTTGCTCGTTGGTATGAAAGGCTTCTTTCACCGAATCTTCCAACGGTACGTAACCATATTTGAGGTAAGATGAAAGTGCACGACGACCCATACCATTTTTGTAATCCTCGAAATTTTCCGGCGATTCAAATGCATTTTTCCGCAAGCCTTCGTATGCTTTTTGTACATCAAAACCGGTAATCCCTTTTACGTATGCATCAGCAATAACTGAGGCACAATGGTCACCAATCATAGCGGCTGTATAACTGTTCCAGCAAGGAAAAATAGGGAACCAACCACCCTGCCGGTATTTATCAACCAATGATTCCATCATGTCGGCAGATTCGTTCGGGCTAATGATATTCATCAGCGGATGCAATGCCCTATAGGTATCCCACATGCTAAAATCATCGTAATAGTTCCTCCCTTTTTGAGTATATAAAATTTTGCCTTTAGAAAAAGCCGGATAGGCTCCATCCACATCATTCATCACCCTTGGCAGAAAAAGGGAATGATACATTGCCGTATAGAATTTTCGTTTGGCGGTAAGTTCACGGCTGGTAACACTCACTTTCGACAAGGCGCTGTTCCAGCATTTTTCCAGAGCGGTTCTTACCTTGTTGAAATCCGAATGCGGAATTTCAGCCTGCATGTTTTTTTCAGCGTGTTCTATGTCCGTAAAGGAAGACGCCATTTTTACAATCACCGTTTCACAGGCTTTGACAGGGAAACCAACATATCCACCCAGACGAGGTACATTTGATAGTTCTGTGCGTTGTTCTTCAATCTTATCTTCCTGAAAAACACCATATCCGGATATCGTCTTTTCAATTTTCACCACAAAATATCCTGCAAATCCGGCAGGTTTGCCCCATCCCTGGTAGATGCGGTGCACAGGATTATTACCCGTGATGATACCATTTTTGGCATCAACATGAATAGTACCCTCACCCTCATCGCTATTTGGATTTACTGCAATATAAGCCATACCCGCTTTTTGAAAAGTAAAACGAAAAATAGCACAACGCGTAGTGGCTGTCATTTCGGCCTGAATATGATAATCATCCAGCAAAGTGGAATAATAAGCAGGTGTAGAAATTTCATTCTTCCGACTAAAATGCGAAGCCCTTTGCTCCGGTTGAAAAGTCATTTTGTCGAGCATTGGCATCAGCGTCATACTACCATAATCCTGCGTACACCCTCCCACTATCCAGTGTGAATTCCGAAAGCCCTGCATCAATGAATCTTTGTAGTAATAGGGCGCAATACATTTCTTTTCCGTATCACGAGTTTGTGCTGTCATAAAGTTCATACCATTCGGCACCAGCACAGCCGGAAGCGTTTGCCCGTACTCCTCGGTTTGTTTGCCATGCTTCCCGGCATTGTCGGTGGTAGAAGGAGAAGTCCCAACATAAGTATTGACAAACGGGAGCAAGTCTACAGATTGCTTATTTCCGGCATAAGCTGTAAATGATGCGAGCAATATGAAAATGCAAAGGGAGTATTTCATGATTTTCGATACATAAGAGAACAAATATAACACAACAATCCAATTTCTATTTCTTTAAAACAAGAATTCCTTTTTTAGGATCAACAGGTAGTTTCACATTTTCCAACACTGGCTTTTTAGTGTTTCTGAAAACAATAACCGGCATTTCAGTTGCAGTGGGTACTGAAACATTATTCAACTGTAAACCTGCTACATCGTCAAATACGTAAGCCGGACGGAAATCTTCATCTTTATAACTTACAGCCACATTCTTAAGTTGCAAACCATTGGTATGTCTTACATAAAATCCCCAGGCTGGTAACTCTCCAAACATCGAAAATTCAGGATAACTATTTATGCATTCAGGAACCTTAGCCAACGAATCCAATCCAAAACAAGCTACTTTGCGGTCGGCTCCACCCTGATACACAATATTTACATTCTCAATAACCACATTCTGAACCGGATGTCCGGGGATTCCTGTTATTGAAGAGGGAAAAACGTTGTGTGGATATTTTTTCAACGGACCTTCCATATTGTAGCCAATATCCGGTTTCGTTTTCGGCACTTCCACTTCCATATTGCCAATGTAGACATTACGAAGCTGACTCACCACTGAATCTTTATTACGATGACCCAGACGAATCAATATGGCATTTCCGGTATTGGTAGCTTTGATATTTCTTACATCAACGTTTTCGAGCACCCCGCCATCCACACATTCGAGAGCAATGGCCGAGCGGAAAGTATCAAACACTTTGATATCTTTTATCGTAATATTTTTAAAACCACCCTGAGATCCGGTACCTAACTTAACGCCATTGGCACTGGAACGAACTACACAATTAGCCACATAAATATTTTCACAACGGCTGTTTCGGTCTTCCGATTTCAGGCAAATACCATCGTCATCAGCATTAAAAAAACTATTGGTGAGTTTCACATCTTTACAATCAACGAAATCAACACCATCGTTATTCCAATACACATTACTTTCCACTTGAATGCTATCCATCAAAATATCAGAACATTGATTGTAGCGTTGAACCCAGCACAAGGCATTTTTAATCGTAATACCTTTAATCAGAATATTCCGGCAATGCTCAAAATTAATAATTTTTGGACGATTGCGTTCTTCGGGGCGCACCTGATGCCACGGGTTTTCGGTTTTCCATTCCTTATCCTCAATTGTTCCGGCGTTCAAATGTCGATACAAATCTTTCAATACCTCTTCGCCCTGACCGTCGATTACGCCAGAGCCGGTAATAGCAATATTATTTGCTTTATCGGCCAGCAAAAGTGCCGATGCATCCGATTTTCCATAATCAATTCTTCGCGGACTACCAGCCAATACTGCGTATTTTTCCAAATGAATTTCCACATTGGATTTAAGGATTAACACTCCGGTTACAAATCGTCCCGGAGGAATCACAACACGTCCACCACCAGATGCTGATACATCGTCAATCGCTTTCTGTATGATAGCTGTATTTTCTGTAGTATTGCTCGATTTCGCTCCCAAATCGCAAATATTTACTACTTTGGCTTGACCCATAACAATTGCAGTCATAAGCAGAGCTAATCCTGTAAAAAAATGTTTTTTCATATTATTTGAATATCAATTAGTTATTTAGTATGATTTTTATTTTGTCTTTTTATACCGATAAAGCTCTTCACCTTTTTCGTTGACGAAGATAAATTCAAACGTGCCGCTCTTCACGGAACAAATAGTAAATCCTTCAGATGAATTTACATACTTTGAGTCTGTACCAGAAGTTGCCGGAGCACCCAACGAGCCGGATGCACTGACAATGTAATCCATTCCGTTCTTTTGAATATGCTGAGCACAATGAATATGTCCGGCAAAATAGAAATCGACATGATGTTTGCGTAGAATCGGATCAAGCTGTTCTATCAATTCCTGAGTGTTTCCATGCCGGGTATCGACAGAATAAACAGGGTGATGACCGACCACAATTACCCATTTTTCGTGCGAAACGGTCAACACACTATCCATCCACACTAACTGCTTACGAGTATCTTGTTTAGCAATATCCGGAAACTGATCGGGTAAAAGTTGATACTCTTTAAGAAAAGGAGGTGTATCAAGACATACAAACCGAACACTGTTTTCTTTATCAATTTTCTTTGTAAACGTATAATAATGTGCCGGCATATTCCAACGACGACTAATTTTTGAATACTCAATCATGGCTTGCGTATTTCCACGATATTCATGATTACCAAATAACGGATACCAATCAATCAACAACTCCGGATGGCTGTAAATACTCTCGAAATTCGTCATCCACAAAGGATCTGATGTGCTTCGAACTCCATTGTAGTGAAAGGTATCTCCACTCGCAATGATGAATTTCGGGTGTACAGTTTCGGTCAAATTGCCCATCGCCTCAGCCACTGCTTTTTGTTTGTAATAACCATTTCTACCGATATCGGAGACAACATAAAAGTTATAAGCCGTTTTGTCGACAACAGCAGGTTGTGCGAGAACTGAAAGGCCGATACTGTTCAAAAAAAACAGTATCAGCATGAAAAACAATTTCTTAGCGTTTAGCTTCATGATTCATCTTTATTTGAGTTCTTTCAATCCCTTTTTGGTATCAATCATTCATTTTATAAATTCTATTTCTTCGCAAAACTCTTTGCAGGTCATTTCCTTGATGTAAATAACACCATACGAATGTTTTAGTAATTAAGTATTTATTTATTGAACTTTCGAAAACTGAACGAAAAAGACATCGTTTTCTCTCATTTCAAATGTTTTCAAAAGTCTGCCTCCTTTTACTTCAACCATTTCACTTATATCGGCTTTTCCATCAGATGCTTTTTTGATATCTAATTCCTGATTTACAGAAAGACTTTTTGGTGCTCCAATTTCTTTGTACGCCGTAAATGAATCATTTTTTTTATACCCTGTGCGGTACACAGATATTTGATATTTACCATTTGGAACATTCATAATATCAAGATTAACCCGACCTAACTTCTTAGATGGAATTATCCTACTATAAAACTGTTGATTGTACGATGAGTCGGGGGATAACAAAGTATAATCCCAAAAAAGAGCCTGGATATTACCATTTTTATCTTTACAAACCCATGAACTTGCATCTTTATTTATCAACTCAGTATCACCCAGGTTATTGAGGAACTTGTATGCATAATATGTTGGTTTTTTGACACTTTGCAAAGTCAGAAGACCAAAACCACCATGGAAAGGCGTTACGGGAGGACCTGCTTCCTCGAAGATATCAGAAAATGTCCAATATGACATTGAATTTACCAAATGCTCTGTTTTTTTCAACACGTTTAATGCGTAACTTGCATTTTGATACGTATCGTGCAAGGGATCTTTGGGATTTGGCGAAGAGTTCCATTCCGTGATATGAATCTCTCTACCTTTCAACGGCGATTCATCAACATCCATGCGAAGTTTGCGAACAGCGATTGGGATTCCATCGGCATCCCTCATTTGAGTCCTCCTTTTCCCAAATTCATCAAAAACAGATTTTGTGCCGTAAGCATGAGTTGAGATAAAATCGACTAATGTTGGATGGTACGAAAAGAATTCCAGTGTTTCTTTCATCCATGTACTGCTCGAAGTGGCAGGACCGCCAACACGATAAGTTGAAGAAACACTTTTGACAGCTTTTGCAGAAACTTCATACAGTTTAAAATATTCCTCTCTGTTACTTGAGTAGAACTCTTTCAAATTTGGTTCATTCCATACCTCAAAATACCATTTTTCCACTTCTGATCTGCCATATCTTTCCTCAAAATGTTTTACCAGTGCGGTAATCAGAGCCGACCATTTTTCGTAGGATTTGGGTGGAGTGATGTTCCCTTTCCACCAAAACACCGTTTTATTATCACTTGCCAAAGCCGATGGCATGAAACCCAGTTCAACAAATGGTCTCACCCCGATACTAAGCAAGAAATCATACAATTTATCGACATATTGCCAATTGTAAACCGGAGTTCCATTTTCGTCCTCGGAATAGACATACATATCATCATGGAGCAAACCATGAAAACGGATGTATTTAAAGCCAATATCCCTTTTTGCCAAAGTCAATTGCTGTTGCCAATCGGCACGCAAACCTTCATTTGCACGCCCTGCACCCACACATTCCTGAAAAACTTTACTTCTCATTTCACTGTTTTTGTAATCTACTGCAATTGTTCGCGCTGAATTTTTCTCTACAACAACTTGCTGTGCAACAACAAAATTTAATTGAAATGTTCCAAAAAACATAATCAACACGGTATAAAATCTAGTCTTCATTTGTATACTAATTTTTAAGAGTTTTATGAATAATCATATCAAATTACATTTTTGCTCTGTACTTCAGGTACATTATCTTTGCAATCTCAGCACTATTTCCCGAAGTTTGCGTTGAAAAACTACTTTGGGTATTTACCCATTTCCACTCCCATTGAGCTATTTCCTTATCAAAAGCCGCGACATCTACCGGTTTACCCGCTTCTATTGCCAAAGCTGTTGCTTCAAAGAATTTTTGCCAACGCACTTTGTAGAAATCGGTCATTAATCCACTCCATTGGCGGCAGGAATACTCGTGTAGCGGACTATCGGCATCTCCCCAAAGGGTAATCAAGTTACGGGCATTTTGCTCATAAAGTGCTTTTTCGGCATCTGTAGTGCCACATCGTCGGGCATCTGCAATCCATTTACCCAGCAGAAAATCTTTTCTGGTAGCCAGTAATTTATCCATATCGTCAATCAATTCGATATACTGAATGCTATATTTCTTAAACGAAGCCAAGTCCTTATCCTTGTAGGCTTTTACCCATTTTAATTGTAACGGACGAGCATAATTTGCCAGCACCTGACGGGTAAGATCAACAATGTCATACTGAAAACCATCGCTTTTGCCATAAACAGCCGACGATTTAATGAATAAATCCCACGCCGGAATAAGTTCCCGCCGTTCGTAATTTAGTTTCGTTTTCGTCCATCGGGTAGCCGAATCCATAGTAGGACGACCGGTGAGAATGGATTCTGCTCCATCGCGTATTTCTTTCCCGTTGTAAACAGTATTTTTCAATATTAACCAGGCTTTAAGCATATCACCATTTGATTTCGTTGTTCCTTTCCCATAGCGATTACGAATGTATTGACCTAACCATAGATTGATATTAATCGGTGTGGTACGCCAGGTATTTGCAG
>Ga0224521_1000327_pt1 | contig 14772 bp, 12 predicted proteins | sample CFST0metaG_FD_182731 | JGI IMG/M metagenome (GOLD analysis project Ga0224521, IMG submission 182731) | Peat soil microbial communities from Stordalen Mire, Sweden - C.F.S.T0 | ecosystem: Environmental > Terrestrial > Soil > Wetlands > Peat | place: Sweden: Norrbotten County, Stordalen Mire... | reverse complement strand
TCAGTACTGCCGCCAGTACAACATTAACACCCACTATTACCCATTGCGACAGATTCGGCCAGAACACCACTTGCGCACCGGTAATCAGTAAGTTGATTAACGCTAACGGCAGCAGGCATTTCCAGGCAAATCCCATCACTTGGTCTATACGCAATCTCGGCAGCGTCGCGCGAACCCAGATTATCACTGCAAAGACAGCGAAAACCTTTATCAGGAACCATAGTACCGGCAATATCGGTAATGTGTCGAATGGCCCTTTCCATCCGCTCAAATACAAAGTAGTAATAATCGTTGATACTGCGATCGCCTCGGTATATTCTGTCAGGTAGAAAAGCGCGAATTTAAAACCGGAATATTCAATATTATAACCGGCTACGATTTCCCCTTCAGCTTCTAACAGGTCGAAAGGAGTACGGTTGATTTCTGCCATGCTGCCCAGGAAATATATCAGAAAACCCAGCGGTTGCAGCAGTATATAAGGGATATTCTGCGCTTGAACAATACCGTTCATCGACAATGTTCCGGCAAACAAAACCACCCCGATTATTGCTAAAGCCAGTGGGATTTCATAACTGACTACCTGTGCGATGACGCGCATTGCGCTGACCAGTGCGTATTTATTGTTGGAGCCCCATCCTGCCATCACCATTCCAACAGTGCTGATTGAACTGACCGCTACAATATACAGGATACCGATGTTCAAGTTCACTAGTGCTGCCCCGTTTTGGAAAGGTATCACCGCGAAAACCATTATCGCCGGAGCAATCGCAAATATAGGTGCCAGTAAATGAATTAATTTATCCGCATTCAGTGGCACAATATCTTCTTTAATCAGAATTTTAATCACGTCTGCCACCGGCTGGAATAAGCCAAACGGCCCGACTCTGTTCGGTCCGATACGGATTTGGAAACGGCTGATGAAGCGTCTCTCAAAATAGATAAAGCCCATCGCCATAAAGATAACGAATACAAACAGAATGACAATGAAAATAATCAGGTGGCTCCAGAATCCTGCCGGCCAATCGGCAGCTAACACTGTTGAATTTAATGCGGGTAAAATATTTCTGGCGAAAATGGGCATTACCGGTCCACCTCCCCCATACAGATGTCAATACTGCCGAAAATTGCCATAGCATCCGCAATTTTTACCCCGATTACCAGCTCCCGTAACGGTGATAAATTGAGTAAAGAAGGAGGCCGTATATGTAAACGATAAGGGTTAGTCGCGCCGTCCGATACCAGGTAAAATCCTAATTCACCTTTCGGTCCTTCGATATGTCCGTAAGCCTCGCCTTTTGGCGGGCGTAAAACTCTCGGTACTTTCGCCATTATGTCACCTTGCGGTAGTTGGGCCATCGCCTGTTTGATAATTTCGATGCTTTGATTAATTTCCTCAATTTTTACGCGGTAACGGTCGTAGACATCGCCTTTTGTCCCGGTCGGTATTTCAAAATTGAAACGGCTGTAAACAGAGTAAGGGTCAGCCTTCCGGATATCCCATTTCACACCGCTGGCGCGCAGCACCGGCCCGGCTGTTGAATAGTTAATTGCCGCTTCTTTAGTCAGGATTCCTACATTTTTCGTCCGGATCAGCAGGATTTCATTCGTTTTTAATAGCTGTTCGTATTCCTCAATAAATTTGGGCAAAGTATCGATAAACTTTTTCAGCGCCGGCATAAACTCTTCCGGAATATCTTGACTTACCCCGCCGATTCTCATGTAATTATAAGTAAGTCTTTGTCCGCAGACCATATCGAAAAGGTCCAGGATTTTTTCTCTTTCTCGGTACATGTACAACAGGGGGGTCAAAAACGCGCCGATATCGTTTGTGAGAAAACCCACGCCCATCAGGTGACTGGAAATTCTCATTAACTCGGCCATGATCACGCGCAGATATTCGGCCCGCTCGGGCACTTGTATCCCTGCCAGTTTTTCTACGGCTACGGCATAAGCCTGATTATTTGTCATCGAAGCTAAATAATCGAGCCTATCGGTGAAAACCATATCCTGTGAATATGTTAATCCCTCGGATAATTTCTCGATGCCGCGGTGCAGATAACCGAAAACCGGTTCCACGTCCTGGATTACTTCGCCGTCCAGGATAAAACGCATACGGAACACCCCATGGGTGCTGGGGTGCTGCGGACCGGCATTAACTAAAAATGTTTCGGTTTTCAGTGCCATTATTGTTTGAAGTCCTTTCGCAGCGGATATCCCTGGAATCCTTCCCACAGAAAAATACGTTTTAGATTGGGGTGTCCGGTAAAACTAATCCCAAAAAGGTCATAGATTTCTCTTTCCTGAAAATCGGCCCCTTTCCAGATGCTGACCACTGAAGCCACTTCCGGTTTCTCGCGGTTGGTTAAACGTGTTTTAAGTATCATTTTATGATTGTGTTCCAGGGAAACCAGGTCATAAACAAGTTCAAAATAGGTTGTGTAATCGGTTGCGGTCAAATAATTAAGATAATTTAAATCAAGCCCTGCTGTATTCTTTAAAAAATTCGCTGCCTTTAATACGAATTCGTCCTTAATAACAACCGTATAACCGCTGGATTCAACCGTGCTTCCCGGCAATGCGGCTTCCAGCTTCGAAACAATCTCAGTCGCCAGTAACTCTACCGTCATGCTGCTTTCCTTTTCGCGAAGTTTTTTTGCTTCTTGATTTTTTTATGCAGCATTTGTATGCCGTAAAGCAGCGCTTCCGGTCGGGGCGGGCATCCCGGAATATATACATCGACCGGGATTATTTTATTTACACCCGGCACAACCGCATAGGAATTACGGAAGAGCCCTCCGCTGATTGCACAGGAACCCATTGCAATGACGTATTTAGGTTCAGCCATCTGGTCGTAAATGCGTTTCAATTGAGGGGCCATTTTCCAGGTTAACGTGCCGTTAACGATCAACAGGTCGGCTTGACGCGGCGACGGCCGGAATATTTCCATACCGAAACGTGAAATGTCGAATCTGGAAGACGCTGTTGAAATCATCTCAAAGGCGCAGCATGCTAAACCTGCATTTACCGGCCAAACCGATGATGCTCTGGCCCAGTTTATTAGTGCGTCGGCAGAAGCAAGCATGAAATTTTGTTGGCCTTCTTCATTTTGCCAGCTGTCGGGGTCTTCTACCTGAACTTGATGCTGCTGCTTTACAAAATCTATGCCCTGACCTTCCGTCCTATCCAAATCTTTTTCGGAATAGACGTCGGGCTGCGGCTGATTATTTAGTTCCATTCAAGAGCCTTTTTCTTCCATGCGTATATGTAACCGATAGCAATGATGAAGACAAATATCAGTATCGTAACCATTGCCGTCGCCCCGAGTTGTTTGAGTTGCACTGCCCACGGATACAGGAAGACAACCATCACATCCAGGGTTACAAATATCAGCGCGTAAAAATAATAGCGGAAGTTAAATTGTATCCACGTTTTTCCGGTGGTTTCCATGCCGCATTCGTATGTATTATACTTATCCGGATTTGGATTTCGCTGGACAACACCGAAGTACCGTAATACCATTGGTATGGCAATGGCGCCGCCGCCAAAAGCAACTGCCGCCATCAGAAAATACGCAATGTAAGTATAGTCCGTTAACAACTTGACTCCTTTCAAAAAAATATAACATATCAAGACGGACGTTAGCAATATTTTCTAATAATCTTTACTTCTTTTTTACCAGATTAGTGAGTTCAGTCTCCAGTCCAGCCCAGGTAATCAGGCTGTTCATTAACTCCGAAAGTTTCATCGTTGCCACGGCAATCACGCTGTCGGCGCCGCCGTAATAAACAAACAGTTCTTCCCCGATTACAACTGCGCCGCAAGGGAAAACGACGTTATTCACCTGGCCGTATAATTCATATGATGCTTCCGGCTGCAGAATGGGTACTTTTCGGCGGGCAAGAATATGTGAAGGGTCTTTTAAGTCTAATAAAGCGGCGGCCACATAATAAGTCATTGGTTGAGTCTTCCGTGATACGCAGTGATAAAGCAAAAGCCACCCTTCCCGGGTTTCAATCGGCGGCCCGGAGATTCCCACTTTTTCCGTATCCGGCAGTTCATCCTTGGGGCTCATGAGAATGCTGCCTTTCAGAAATTTATTATCTTTAAATTGCAGATCTTCCACATAATCCAGCCAGATACTTGATCCCAGTCTATGCAGGATTGCGTATTTGCCTTTGAACATTTTCGGGAAAATCGCCGCGTCTTTATCCGGAACATTCGGCGGTGAAATCAAAATTGGCCGCGACCAGTTCCAGCATCGTGCTATAAAATCATCTACTTTTATATATGACAGCGCCACCCGCGGCTCGCTTCTGCCGTTAAAGGCCGTGTACAACAGGTAAATCGTCTCGCCGATTCTTGTTAGTCTGGGGTCCTCACAACCTGAGTTCCCCCCCGGTACTAATTTAGCCTCGAAGTTTTCACGTGGAGTGTAAATCGGCTCCGCCGGCCGTTCGTCGAATTTATACCCGTCCCCGCTGGAGGCAAACCCGATAACCGAGGTATTATCTTCAGACATCGCCCGGTAAGCAAGGTGGACCCTTCCGTACTCATACAATGCGGTCGGATTGAAAACCGCGCGTTTTTGCCAATCTAATTTCGGATCGGGCTTAATGATGGGGTTCCCTTCAAACCGGTTCAGTCTTATCTGTTTGATTCTTGACTCCAGCATGTCTTCCAGCAGTGTCTCCAGTTTACAGGTCGCCACCGCGCAGGTGGTATCAGCCGCACCGTAATAAATATGGAGCATCCCCTCTTTTACCAGCGCGCCGGTAGGGAATACAATATTTGGCACCTTACCGTATTTTTCGTATTCTTCTTGTGGCACGAGTAAAGGTTTTTCCGTACGGGCTATTATCCTTTGTGGATTATTTATGTCCAGCAGCGCTGCTTCGATTCCGAATACTGCCGGCGGTTCAAAATAGTTTTTAATGTAAGAATATATCAGCAGCCAGCCGTATTTTGTTTTTATTGGAGGGGCCCCCGCTTCGATATGGTCTTTCGGTGACCTCTCCAGCGGAATAATATTATCGTTTAGCATCGAATACCACCCTTCCCAATAGGTCGGTGACCACATTTGTTCCTCTCGGTCAAAATAAGCCACCGCAATCCTTGTTGGAGGAAGGTCGGTGTTAACACTTAGTACCACCGCATATCTCCCGTCTACTTTATCGGGAAAAAGGGACATTGCTTTCGAATTAAACGGTGTCACAAGGTGTTTCTCTTGAATTTTTTTGAAATCCTTGGTAATTGCCACTCCCACTTTGATACAGGGCGCGCAAAAAGGGAAAGTCGATAAGGCAGTATAGAAAATATAAAACTTGCCGTTAAGTTTGGATACCCTCGGGTCTTCGCAGCCGAATTTTTCCCAATCATTTTCCGGCTTAATAAATTGCCGTCGGTTTTTGAAATGGATGCCGTCGCTGCTCACCGCATAACCGATTGTTGACAAAGGCAATTCAAAACCCGCAATTTCCTGGGGCTGTGATACCGCTCTATAAACAAAATGTGTTTTACTGCCGTCGTAAATAGGACACCCATTAAAAGCGCCGTCAGCTTCCCACGTATTTTCACTCATCGGTATCAATATCGGGTTTTCTTCGGAACGTCTCATTTCGGTCATAAGAATCACATCCTTTTCACGATATTCTGATGCTGGCTGATATTATCTGTTATTCGTTATAACCAGACTGGGCAAAAAAGCGGATAATAATGTTATGTCAATCAATATCGTCTCTATTATCTAAAAATGATCATTTAAACTCGATAATCGAAATATTCCGGGAATGATTTAAATCATTGATTCTTTTTACTCTGCCATTGCACTCAAATACTAGCACAACAACATACGTCAAACAAGCACAAGACATCGTTTTGTTTTCTTTCTGTTTTTAAATTCGAAGTTAAAAGGTCACTGATCTTCAATATTTCTAACATAAGCTGAAGTCTGTTGTTAGGCCTCTCACCTTTTTAAATGGAAACAGAGTACTTTGTGTGGCCAAATGTATATAGAAAGATTAAATTTAGTTATTAAAGCAATCAGTTGGTACTATTCCAACCGAAAGAGCACGAAACCTCTGGGGTCGAATTAAAATTTTAATATTCTTATTATCTAATACAAAAATATGTTGCACATTCTATCAGCTAATGGCATAATTTTACTAATTCATAATATTTGTAAATATTTTACGTCATGCGAGGAAACTACAAATGGCGAACAAAAGATTATCGCTCGGACTTGACCTGAGCACACAAAGTTTATCCGCTGTATTGATCGATATCGATGCACGTACGATTGTCCAACGATTTTCACTTGACTATCAGAAAGATGTCCGGCTCAAAAAGTACGGCATTCAAGGTGAAAACTATATATTACCGCCGAAAAACGAAGGCGAAGCAAACCAACCTCCAAAAATGTTTCTTGCGGCCATCGATGCGCTTTTTTCGGATATGAAAACTGCCGGAATTTCAATGCGGGATATACTTGTTTGTAATACTTCTGCCCAGCAGCATGGCCACGCTTATCTCAGCCGTCAGGCCCGTACTATTATGGGACGGTTGAACGTACCTGGAAGTACGCAATCAAATCTTGTGACAAAATTGGAAGGGTGTTTTTCATTGAATTTAGTTCCCACCTGGATGACTTCCAACACTGTCAAAGAAGCTGACTTTATCCGGACCTTTATCGGCGGGCAAGAAAAGATGATTCAGATTTCCGGTTCCGATTCACCGGCCCGGTTTACCGGCGCTGTTATTCGGAAAATTGCAGAGCAGTATCCGGAAGCCTATCAGGAAACCGAACATATCCACCTGCTCAGCAGCCTGATTCCCGCAGTACTGACCGGAAATTCCCGCGTTCCGTTGGACTTCGGCAACGCCTGCGGAATGTCGATGATGGATTATCTGGGTAAGGACTGGTCTATCAAACTTGTCAAAGCAGTGGCCGAAGGTCTGCCCGGTGGAGAAAGTACTCTGCGTAACAAACTTTTACCGATTGTCCCTCCGTACACCATTGTCGGGCGCATCTCTACCTATTTTATCGAAAGATATGGTTTTTGTGCTGATTGCCGAATTATTGCCGGTTCCGGCGATAATCCCCAATCCAAAGTTTTGGTGACCGGTAATTTATTGAGTTTGGGCTCGAGTTTCGTCAACATGGCATCAACTGACGGCAAGCACTTTGATATGAGCGGAGCTTCCAATGCCATGTATGACGGTATCGGCCGGCCTTTTATTTTTAGTTGCCGCACTAACGGCGCTCTGGTCTGGGACCAGTTGCGTGCCGTTCATGGTTTAAAGAAAGATGAATATCAACCTGCCGAGAAAGCATTGAAAGAAACTCCCATCGGCAAATATATGGTGTTCTGGCAGCCCCGTGGCGAATCGTTTCCTGTTTCCGGCAGCTACGATATTATTCGCGCTACTCATCATACTCCTGAACTTGGCCCCGATTATTCCGGCTTGATTGAAACCACCCTCGGCACAGTTTATCTTTATTCAAAGACATTTGCTAAAGAATCTGCTGAACCGTTATATGTCACCGGCGGAGCTAACAGAAGTCCCGAAATATTGCGCAGAGTTGCGGCCATCTGGAACAAGCCGGTTGTACGGATTGAAGAAGCCGGTGCTGCCTTAGGCGCTGCCGCAGCCGGTGCTTATGCCCTGCTGAAAACCACAAGTAAAGAAGTGAAAATCGAGGAAATCAATAAAAAGCTGCTGAAAAGCGATGCAGTCATTCATCCCCTGGCCGAAGATGTCAGCGCCTATCACGGCAGTGGCGGCTACCTCGAAAAATTAGCTGTTACCGTAGAGAAAATTGTCAAAGAACATTCGAACTAAGCGGGTTTTCTCAAACTATAGACGCAACCGCAGTAGTTTTGTCTGTAAATTTGATACTGTTTTGCCAGTTGAATCGCACGCTGTGCGCCGCCATATTTTTTAAAATCCCTGGACAGGAACTTATCGCCCCCGATTTCTCTGCCAATCCGGTTGATTGTTTCCGCTGATTTCATTGACCCGATTGTCAGCGTTGTCGTAAATGCGTCAAAATCATTTTCTTTCAGGTAATTATAAGTTGCCTGCAGACGTATCCGGAAACAAACTTCGCATCTTTTCCCGCCCTCAGGTTCTTCCGCCAGGTCTATGGTACTTTCCTTCCATTGTTTGGGATTGTAAGCCGGTGCGATTATCGAAAAATTATTTATACCCGCAACTGTGTTCGATGCTTGCAGTCTCAGGTCGTATTCTTCCTGGGAGGAAATATTTGGGTTAAAGTATAACCCTGTTATTCTGTGACCTTCAGTTAATAATATTTCAGCCGCGCCTGCGGCGCAGACTCCGCAGCAGATATGCACTAATATTTTCATACATCCTCACCAGGAACTTATTACTTGGCTGATTTCATGAAAAGATGTAAAAGGCACACAGGTTAAGCCGGTGCGCCGGCAATGTTTCAACAGGCTCTCGGTGGCGAAAACATACTGTGCCCCTTTCGCCGGGGATAAATCCGAAGTTCCGTTGCCGATATACACTACTTCATAACCTTCATTGATAAATTTACTCACGTATTTTTCTTTGAATTCGGTGTCAACTACATGCCCTTCAGGTCCCAAGTATCGAACTTGCAATTTGCCGCTCTCAAAGTAAGTTTCTGCGGAATGATACTCTAAGTCTTTTATCCCGATATCTTCCAGAATTTGTTTTACATAGAAATCCCATCCGTTACTGACAATAACGAGGCGAATTCCTTTCTTTTTACACAAAGCTGTGAAATCTTTAAAACCCGCGCGCACCACGACCTTTCCTTTAAGATAATCGAGCATCTCTTTTTTGTCTGCTCCCAGCATTGAGAATGCCCTTTCGTTAAACTCACCCACTGTGATTTTACCGACGGTATATTCATCATCAAGCGCCCGCCAATCGCCTGTTGCGAAAGCATCCAGCAGCATAAAACTGATATCATCAACGGTTACCGTACCGTCAAAATCACATTGTATCAATATTTTCTTATTGTCCATCAACTCAACCATTGCCTCAATGACAAACCTGCCGTTTCCGTTCTGCCTGATTAAAATGATACCAGACATACCAACTTCAGTCCAACTAATAATCATTTAAAGACTGTGGATAGAAAAGCATTTCTCTCCTTCATAAGGGCTATAGTCCCGGAGGTACGAACGGGAGAGAATAATAATTATCGAGATGCCCTTGTTTGGCAAAATCTTTAAATAAATGAAATATTATTCTATATCTATATACTTATTTGCATTGTTACCGGTAATCCATGCTTATATGTTAAAATCTGAGATAATAATCAAAAGGAATATTAAGAACCGAAGATGGATAAGTTTGATATTGTCGTCATCGGCGGGGGCGCCGCCGGCATCTGTGCCGCCATCAGCGCGGCCCGTGCCGGAAAAACCGTTGTTATTTGTGAAAAGATGCCTCAACTCGGGAAGAAAATTCTGGCTTCGGGCAACGGCCGCTGCAACCTGCTCAACGATAATTTTAACGAATCCTTTTACAATCCCGCGTCCCGTCCATTGGTGAAGTCAATTCTCGCACAATTCAGCAAAACTGAAATATTAGCGTTCTTCCACGAATTGGGACTGGAAACGTGGTCGCAGGACGGCCGTATTTTCCCTGTCACCAATCAGGCCGCTTCCGTCTTGAAAGTGCTCGAAATAGAGCTCAGAAAATTGGCAGTCCCTGTCGAATATGATTTCAATTGTGGTGATATCGCGTTTACCCGGAACGGCATTGTAGTATCTTCAAAAAACGGCAAAAAACTCACCTGCAGGAAATTAATCATCAACGGCGGCGGGAAAACGTATCCGGTGCTTGGCTCGGATGGCAGCCTCTTTAATATCGCTAAACAGTTGGGGCATACAATTGTTGAACCGGTTCCATGTGCCGTGCCGCTGGTTGTCAAAGACCCCATGTGCCATTATCTTCAGGGACAGCGCATCTTTGCCGGCACCCGAAGCATTATTGACGGCCGAATATCTACAGAAACTAAAGGCGAACTGCTCTTCACCAAATACGGACTGTCCGGTACCTGCGTTTTAGATATCAGCGAAGAGATCTCGATTGCCATTAATCGTTATCACAAAAAGGATGTGTTTATTTCTGTGGATTTAGTACCCTTTATGGACAAAGTACAGTTGAAGACCCAACTGACTAAGCGAATAAATCCAAAACTCACTCCCGAAGATATCCTCGTCGGTATCTTGCCAAACAAACTGTGTGCGGCACTGAAAAGCCTTTTTGAAAATGGCGATATTGATTCTGCGGTGGATATATTAAAAGATATGCGTTTCAGGGTATTCGGTACCCGGGGCTGGAACGAAGCCGAATTTACTGCCGGCGGCGTTGCAGTCAATGAAATCGTGCCCGGTACATTAGAATCAATGTTACAAAAAGGCGTCTATTTCGCCGGCGAAGTGTTGGACGTCAATGGCAAACGCGGCGGCTATAATCTTGGTTGGGCATGGGCATCCGGTTATGTCGCCGGTCAAACCCTCTAAAACCAATTATCAGAAATATTTCCATCTGTTATCGCTAATTACAAAATATAAACACTATTTTATCATATAAAGATAAAAATAAAAGAGGCCGGGGAGTTCCGGCCTCTTTTAAAGGAGTTATCTTTGGGTATTAATCTATTTATATCCCTTCAGGAATTTCTTGATTTCGACTTTAAATAATTCGTCAACCATTGTTTTAATTTCATCGATAGACAGCATCGAGAAAGTTAATGGGTCCAGCAGCAGCGATTGCAATACTTTCTGCTTATCCTTTTCTACAATTCCCCTCACTGCAAGTTCTTGCACGTTGACGTTCAACCTGTTTAAAGCCGCGCATTGGGCCGGCAAGTTCCCGATATAGGTAGGATGTACCCCACCCTTGTCGATCATACAGGGCACTTCTACCACACACCCTTCCAGTAAGTTAGGAATCAGGCCGGTATTTTTTACATTACCGAAAATCCGAATCTGGTTGCCGGTTTCCATGGCATTGATGACACTGACCGCAATCACCGTATAACGGTGTTCCCCGAGGTCGAATATCTTGCCGCTCTTCAGGTCGTTTCTTAAATCTTCCGCTTGTTTCTCGATTAGCGGGATTACGTATTCGCGGGCCTGGTCTCCCAGTTTATACTTTTCTAACAATTCCGGTTTCCGCCGGAAGTACGGAAGAGAAATAGTAAGATGCCCAAAACCGGTCGAGAAATATCCGAACGTCTTGAACATCTCAACTTCAACAGCGCTCTCTGTGCCGGGGGAAGATTCATGCTCATCGGAAATTTTAATCTTATCGATCATCTCACGCAGCCGCGGATAAAGGTCTTCCCCTTTGTATTTGATTTCCAGGACCCAGGATTGATGGTTCAGCCCGCCTACTGTATACCAGACATCTTTAGCGGGAACGCCTGCCATCGTCCCGAATCTTTCTGAACCGCCGGTTGGGTTAGGACATAAACCTACATTTTTAATCTTTGAATAATCGTTAATCGCCCAGCAAATCATCGCCATCGGGTTCGAATAGTTTAAAAGCCAGGCATCGGGACAAACTTCTTCCATGGTATGGCAAATATCCAGTATATCCGGAATGTGACGTAAACCGGAAAACACTCCGCCCACACCCATCGCGTCGGATTGGATTTCCAGTCCGCGTTTCATTGTAATATCGCGATTTTTATTGTGCACCGGCCAACCGCCGGACCGTATCGAAACAATTACGTAATCCGCCCCTTCCAGGGCTTCGCGCCTGTCCAGTGTTGATTCGATTTTTAAATCGGCTTTTTGTTGCTGGATAAGTTTCTTGGCATAAGCGGTAAACAACTCCAACCTTTCTTTGTCGATGTCCATGAGACTGAGGGTGCTGCCTCTGAGCGCCGGATATAAAAGAATGTCTGAAATTATATCCCGTCCGAAGACGTAGCTCCCTACCCCGATTAGTACGATCTTTGGCATGTGGAAACCTCCTGATTATTTTGTAATCATGATAGTACTGTTGAAGCTATATGTCAATAGACAAGCTATCTTGTAATCAACTCAAGATTATTTGTGTTATTAAACGGGATGACTGAAGTTTATAAACTAACCTTACAAAATCAGCATTGCGTCGCCGAAACTGTAAAATCGGTATTCTTCCGCGATTGCGGTTTTATATGCTTGATCAATCAGTTCTTTACCGGCAAATGCCGATACCAGCATCAGTAAAGTCGATTTGGGTAGATGGAAATTTGTAATCATCGCATCTGCCACCCTGAATTTATGTCCCGGTAAAATGAAGAGGTCTACCCAGCCGTCAAAAGCCTGAATTGAACCGGCATTTTGTTGTGCAGCCGCTTCCACTATACGCACGCTTGTCGTACCTACGCAAAATATGCGTCGGCCTTCTTTCTTTGCCTGGTTGATGCTGCTGGCAGCTTCTGCGCTTAAATAACCGTATTCCTTATGTATTATATGTTCTGCCGGGTTATCTTCCTGTACCGGCCGGAATGTGTCCAACCCGACATGCAGTGTTACGAACAGGCATCTAATTCCTTGCAATTTTATTTTCTCGATCAATTCCGGAGTAAAATGGAGGCCTGCCGTCGGCGCCGCCACGCTGCCCTTTTGGTCGGCATAAACTGTTTGATACCGGTTTTGATTGTGTAATGGTTCATGAATATACGGTGGCAGTGCTACCTGTCCTAATTCCGAAAGCAGCGACTCATCGGAAAATTTAATCGTACGAATACCGGCATCTCCTTGTTCGACTACCTCGGCGTTAACAATTATTTTTCTGTTTTCGTCTGTCAGTTCCAATTTTGTCCCATTTTTAACCCGTCTTCCGGGTTTGACCAGTGTTTCCCAAACATTTGGGCTGTTTCTACGCAGCAAAAGAATTTCCACGTTTCCGCCGGTGTTTAGCTTTTTCGCGTTCAAACGCGCCGGCAATACCCGGCTGTCATTAAACACCATCACATCTCCTGCTTGCAGGAAGTTTAGAATATCGGTGAAATGGTGGTGTTCGATTGTCCGGGTTTGCCGGTGTAGTACCAGCAGCCGCGATGTATCCCGCGGCTCGATCGGTGTCTGTGCAATTAGTTCCGGAGGAAGATTATAATCAAAATCGTCCGTACGCAAATTATTTTCCTGACTCTTCGTTATCTCTTCTCATTATATTCCTTGCTGTTATCATTAAAAAGATTTTTATATTTTTGAATTTGTTTTATAAATGCTCGTACTAAAACGAAGTAGTCTCTTGACAAAAGAAACTGGTCACCAGGTAAACAAATAGCGAAGTTCAAGCAAAATTAGCATTCATCTTAAGCAAGGCTTGAGTTAGAGGGGCGCAGCCCCTCTTAGTAATCTCCTCCCTCGCCGCGCACGGAGAGGGAGTCAGAGGGTGAGGTTTTATTGAAATAAGTAAATATAGTGCAATTCCGCGCTAAAAAAGCTAAAATATTCAAAAGATATCATATATATATTGAGGGTTTTTGCTATGACGAAAAATATTAAGGCAGAAATAATTTCCATCGGTACCGAGTTGCTGCGGGGTGAAATCACGGACACTAATGCCGTTTATCTTGCATCCCAATTGCCGCTGCTTGGTATGGAACTGCAAAGAATTACCACCTCAGGAGATGATATTAAAAAACTGGCACAGATAATCCGTCAGTCCCTGAGTCGTTCCTCTGTCATTATTACCACCGGCGGTTTGGGCCCTACCCAGGACGACCTAACCCGTGAAGCGATTGCACTGGTGCTCGGCGAAGAAATGTTCACCGACTCCGCGCTCGTCACTGAACTTAAATCCCATTTTGTCCGCATGGGCCGGGAAATGCCGCCCTCCAATATGCAACAGGCCATGCGTATTTCTTCTTCCACGTCATTACCAAATCCACGGGGCACCGCTCCTGGTTGGTGGGTAGAAAAGAACGGCAAAGTAGTCGCTGTCATGCCGGGGCCTCCCCGGGAAATGTTACCGATGTGGCAGAACGAAGTTTTACCGCGGCTTAAAACCCGTTTTCCTGTTGCGACAATACTGTCGCGTACCATTAAAACATTCTCCATTCAGGAAGCAAAAGTCGGCGAGTTGGTGCAGCCCTTTTTCGAAGCAGCCAATCCCACTTTGGGTATTTATGCTAAGCCGGACGGCATCCAGGTGCGACTAATTGCCAAAGGCAATAAAGCCTCCCAATTGCTCGATATTGCCGAAAAAGGAATAAAAGAAAAACTGGCTCCCTATGTTTGGGGAACGGATAATGATACTTTGGAAGACATCATCGGAAATGTGCTCGGCACCCGTGGTATGAGTCTGGCAACCGCGGAACAATTCACCGGTGGATTATTGGGGCACATCATCACCGGTTCCCCTCTTAGTTCTCAATTCTACCGCGGTGGAATTATTGTAAATTCGGCTTTATCGCAAAAGGTTACGGATGTATCCGGCGAAGTGGCAGAAGCCATGGCAAAATCGGTTAAGGAACAATTCTCAGTTGACGTTGGTCTCAGTATCACCGGTATAGGTAATAATCGGGGTCCCGTGAACCAGACGGATGTTTGTTATATCGGTATTGCGGATGCTCTCGGTACCGGGAGCTGGCCGCAGCATTTTATGATCAACCGCGCCGATTCCTGTGAACGCGCTGCTGTCGGTGCTCTTTTCCGTCTTCGTGAAAGGCTTATCGAAAATAAACTAATAGATTATGTAAACTAATTCGAACTGCTGTGTATTATTGCTAATTAGTATTACTTAAAGAAGTTTTTAACTGTACTG
>Ga0224521_1000324_pt1 | contig 14868 bp, 15 predicted proteins | sample CFST0metaG_FD_182731 | JGI IMG/M metagenome (GOLD analysis project Ga0224521, IMG submission 182731) | Peat soil microbial communities from Stordalen Mire, Sweden - C.F.S.T0 | ecosystem: Environmental > Terrestrial > Soil > Wetlands > Peat | place: Sweden: Norrbotten County, Stordalen Mire... | reverse complement strand
CGCTTATTGCGGCCGAAGCCGGTGAAAAAGGCATTAGATTTACTGGAACGTTTCGAACCGTCGATGACAAAGATGTTCGTGACAGGGAAATTGACCGAACCGGCATACTTCAGGATAGCTGATTTCAGTTCTCCGGGTTCCATCGGGGTAAATTTGTTAAACAGCGGCATGATCCAGGTGGGCGCGATAAACTGGATAGCCAGGGAAAGTACAATCATTGCTACCCAGCAGTAGAGCCAGGCAAAAGTACCCACATATTGGAATAAATATAAAATGCCGGCTAAAATCAGGCCGCCCAATATTGCTCCGAGGGCAACTCCTTTGACCAGGTCCATAACAAAAGTCCGGACCGTGGTTTTGTTAAAGCCAAAACGTTCTTCGATGACAAATGTGCTGTAAACACTAAAAGGCAATTTCAGCAGACTGTAGAGGAAAATAAGGATACCGATGTAAAACAAACCGGTAACGACCGGTACAAAATGCCAACCGGTAACTATCGTGTCAAACCAATTGAACCCATGGGAGAACCAGAAAGCCAACAGGATTGCCAATGTGAAACTGCTTTCCACGAGACTAAAATTCGTGGTAGCACGGATGTACTGCTGGGACTTACGGTACTCTTCGGGTTTGTAGATACCCGCTAAATCAGGCGGCACATCAAGAGTTAAGGCTTTAAGATTAAGCAGGTTGCCAGACAGCTTGAGGATAAAATCAACCAGCAAAGCGACGAGGATAATTACAGCGTAAATATTCATTTTCCGAACAATCTACTCACTTCAACAATTATTATTTTAATATAAAGCATAGGCTCTTTTTGATTCGGAGGCAACCGGAAAGCTATCAGCTTTCAGCGGTCAGTTAACAGTTTTAAGGTTTGTTGTACACCCTCATCATGTACGTTTTGGCTTAACGCCAAAAGTATTTCGACCTGTGGGTCTCAAGGCGAGGGGACTGATCGGAAGGTATTGGAGAATGGATTCCTGTACATTTGCTTCTATGTAATCCTACGGAAGCAAAGTACCTTCGGCTTTCGCAGGAATGACAAAAAGAAGCGTCGAACAGCCTTCGGCTATAGAAATTATCACTCTCTTCCTTTTGTAAACCCAAGGGCCTTCAGCTTTAGTGAGGCAGTCCGGAAATGGTGCTGTACATTGGATAATCTGGATTCCCGCTTTCGCGGGAATGACAAACCGAGCCGAACAGATACTGACCAGTTGGATTATTTTCATAATGCTTTTAACCCGTATGGGAAACGTGATTGTAATTCCTTAAATTTATATATATATTAAAGTTGAATATTGAGACGGGAGGATGAGAAATGAATGTGATAGTTTATTCAACCCCTACCTGACCGTACTGCACAATGGTGAAAGAGTTTCTTTCACAAAAAGGCGTCGATTATGAAGAACGGGACGTGGCTGCAAATCAGGCTTATGCCGAGGAAATGGTGAAAAGCACCGGACAGATGGGTGTCCCGGTTATCATTATTGACGGACAGGCAGTAATCGGATTCGACCGGGGACGACTGGAACAGATACTATCCGGAAGGCAAACAAACGCACGCCCCGCACTGGGAGCATCGATTGCCGATGCGGGTAGGATTACGGCAAAAATGGGGACAGGTGTAATCTTGGGAGCTTATATCGGCAGTGTGCGGCCCAACTCAATTGCCGCAAGAACCGGACTGACTGCCGGCGATATCATCACCGAAATAAATTTAAAACCGGTAGCCAATGCCGCGGACCTGGAGCAATCGCTACTAAAATTTAACAGGGGCAGCAAGTTCACATTAACCTTGATAAGAGGGAATCAAAAACTGACTAAAGAAGGGACATTCTAAAGACAGAAACCAGGCTATTCCGTAAATGTTTCGTAGCAGACAATCTCATCAAGGGCTTTTCTGTTTTTCGGCCGGCCCGGCTGTTTGGGAAAACCCAGGGTAAGCAGCGAGACAATTGTATACTTCGCCGGAATATTCAAGATTTCACGGGTTGCTTCCTGTGAGAAAGCGCCAATCCAACAGGTTCCCAGCCCTTCATCAACGGCAGCGAGGGTCATATGGTCTACGGCGATGGCCAGGTCAACCGCATAACCAGGCACCCCGCACCTCATTAAACCTTCGGGCATAGTGGATACGGCGGCAATGACTACCGGGGCTTGTGCGACATGGGGTTGGCCGCCCGATGCTTTTGACAGTGCCTGACGTTTTTGCGGGTCTTGAACGACAACAAATTTCCAATATTGCCGGTTGGCACCGGAAGGAGCGAGGCGGGCAGCCTCAAGAACATTGTGAAGTTTGTTTTCCGGGACGGGTTTATTTTCATATTCACGAATACTTGTCCTGTTCCTGACGGCCTCTTTCAATTCCATGTTATTGATACTCCTCTGTTTTTGTCCCACGTTAAAAGATAACGTAAGAAAATATTAGCATGATTGGGTTTGTCGTGCATAAAATCACCTATGTTTCCCCTTCCGTCTCATCTGCGCTGCATATCATACCAGGTTTACTAATTGCGATAATGCCGCGTGTGTTTGCCGAGATAAATCCAGTTGGGATTATAGGAATATATGCTTTTTTGACAATCACAAAAGGTGATGATATACTCTCGCTAATCCAGCTAATCACGCGAGATAATGCCTTAACATAACGGTTTTCCAGATTTACCTGAAAAATTATGTTAGAACAGGAGGTCTTATGACAAGAAGAACAATTTGGGCAGTCCTAGCTAGTATCATGGTTACGGTTTCACTTGTTTTGGCATCGTGTAGTAAATCAACTTCGACAACAACCACAGCAGCCGTTTCCACTACTACAACCTTCACAACTACTTCGGCACCGATCATTGCGTCAACCTCAACAAGCACCACTACAACAGCGTCAGTTGTTCCAACAACAGTTACCAGTACAGGAAACTGGTGGGACAGCATGGGAGCCCCTCAATACGGGGGTATAATCACCTATCGGATTCCCTCAACCATTAATAGTTTTGACCCCTATAACGGCGATGCAACAGTGAACGAGAACTTTTATTGGATGGAACAGTTGAGCAACGATGATTGGACGGTAAACCCATCAGTATTCGCGTTCCAGGTGGGCTTTCGACCGAGCCAGTATGTAGGTGGTGGGGTAGAAACATCCTGGGAGCTTACTGACCCTCAAACGTACGTCGTCCATCTGCATCAGGGGATTTATTTTCAAAACCTACCACCGGTAAACGGCCGTCAGTTTACTTCTGCCGATGTCGTTTACCACTGGAACAGGGAATTAGGACTAGGATCCGGCTTTACCCAACCCAGTCCCTATTTGCCAGCAGTGTGGGCTACCCTGGCATCGATAAATGCCCCGGATAATTGGACAGTTGTTTTCACATGGAAAAATACCAATGCTTTTGAAATAGCCGCGACAATGCAGACGGTTGACGTCGTGTGTGATTATGAAGCACCCGAAGTGATGCAACAATACGGTAATTTAAGCGATTGGCATCATGCCGTCGGAACGGGACCGTTTATATTAACGGATTTTGTTGATAACAGCTCGATGACCTTAGTGAAAAATCCCAATTATTGGGGATATGATGAGCGCTATCCAAAAAATAAAATTCCATACATAAGTGGAGTTAAGATTTTAATCATACCCAGTTTCCCAACAGCTCTGGCCGCGGTACGCACCGGCAAAATCGACATATGCCCCTCAGGTACGGTGCAGAATGCCCAAGCAATGGCTCAAACTAATCCGGAAATAAAGCAAATACCCATCCCCGGGACAGCGGCAGTAACGATAGACCCAAGGGATGACATGGCTCCATATAATAATGTCAATGTCCGTACAGCGTTACAGGAAGCGATAAATCTGCCTCTGCTAGCCAGTACGTATTATTCAGGCACGACTGACCCGTGGCCTTCTACTTTAGCGTCAAATTATATGGGGTGGGGTTACCCGTACAACCAATGGCCTACAACTCTGCAAGCAGAGTATGCTTACAATCCAACGAATGCAAAAGCTTTGCTGGCTGCTGCCGGTTTTCCCAGCGGGTTTACAACTAACATCGTGGTTGACTCTGCAAATGATTTAGATTTGATGCAGATAGTCCAGTCATTTTTTGCGGCAGTAGGTATAACCATGACCATTACTCCGATGAGCACTGCTTCGTTAACCAGTTATCTAACCGTGGCACACGCAAACACGGCTTTAGCGCAGCGCGGGAGCGGATGTCTCGGTCAAAACTATGACCCGCTGAGGATGCTGCGGCGTTTTCAGACAGGGTACGCAGCGAACTACAATGGAGTTGCAGATCCTGCTTTTGATACCTACTATACTCAAGCTAACGCGGCAACCACCGTACCTGCGATACAGCAAATATTTACGCAGGCAAACCAGTATATCGCCCAACACCATTTCGCAATATCGCTGCTGGTACCGAATACCATCTCGTTATTCCAGCCGTGGATCAAAGCTTACAATTCTCAAGCCAGTTTTACTTCAGAAACCCCAACACCAGGAGGCTTTTATTCTGCGAGATACTGGATTGACCAAAACGTGAAGAAGTCCTACTAAGTCTCTATTTGGGAGTACAATTTACTAAACTGTAAATATTAAAAGAGACCGGGTTAATAATCCGGTCTCTTTTATTTTACGAATGCAGGTATTGTCAGGCTGCTTTGCCCTTCCTGACAGATTTGGTTTCTTTAAAGCCGGGAGGCGGCTTCACGAGAAAAATCGGGATATCGGTGGTACGTGAAACCTTTTCGGCAGCGTTAGCGACATCCCAGCGTTTGAGATGTTTTTTACCGGCGCCGGCCATGACAATCAGGTCAACATTTTCATCTTTGGCAAAACGGGAAATTTCCTCAGCCACATCACCAATCAAAACGGCGATGGTAACCGTAATGCCTTCGGCCTGTAATTGTTCTGCTATTTTGGACAGATAATTGTAGCCGGTTTTGGCCATTTTGCCGATAGTTACCGGTAAATCCATGATTGAATCCGGGACGATAACCTTACCCGCCGTACCGGCTGTATTACCATAGTAAAGTACGGGCCCCGTATGTATTTCCGGTAATTGTTCGATGTATAAAGCCCGGGGCGTCCGGACATGAACCGGTTCGGTTACGGTAACCAGCACAACCTGAGGTAAGGCGCAACCTTTGGCAATCTTTTCCGCGTGCGGCAACACGGTTTCTGCCAATTTAGAGCCATCCAGCGGTACCAGTATTTTGTTGTATTCCATAATTTACATCCTTATTCCGTTACTTTGGTACATTAATTATATTTTTAATTATTTCAAACTGCAGATTATTTGTGCGATTCAACGGTATCAATTCTGCAACCGGACGGGGTGACGATTAATACAGGGATAGTGGAGTGGTGTGAGACACGATCCGCCACGCTGCCAAACAACCATCGGGATACGCCCGACCTGCCGTGTGAGGTCATAACAATTAAGTCGACGCCGTTCTTTTTAGCATATTCCAATATTTCATTTGCGGCATAGCCATACGCAAAAGCAGAATGAACGTCAACGCCTGATTCCTGACGGAACTTGAGGGTAATTCGGGTGATGTATTTTTCTGCCAGCTGCTGCATTTGATCGTTGAGTTCTTCGTACATGACTGCGCCTTCCGCAAGCGCCTCGGAGACAGCAGGATTAGGCTCGACAACCCGCAAGAGCACAATTTCCGGCACGTTACAGCCGGCGGCAATAGTTTTGACATGTTCCAGCGCACATTCGGCTAAGGCAGAGCCATCCAGGGGAACCAAAATCTTTTTATACAAGTATTACTCCTTTTGTTTGAGATTTGGTGGAACAAAAAATAATATTGTTACCTTGATTTCCACCTCATACGTTCCCTTTGCGCAATACCTTCGGCCTGAGTGAGAGGGGACCGGAAGATGCGCCGGCACAATTTCCCCGGGACATTTGATTCGTGAAGTACAGTCTCTCCCTTGACAAGCCCAAGATACATTACTTCGTAAGTACTGTAGGCACGTCCTTACAAACGAGAGAGAAGCAATTCATCTGTTAAAAGCAAAGCCATAAAACCAAACGTTTTATTGTTTATTTTTCTTTTTACGCTGTTTCTTTTCATTAGATTTAATGAATCTGGACAGTTTGCCCCCGCACCATGGGCAGACACCTTGAACTGTATGCCGCATGTTATTTAAAATAACGCGCCGCGGATTTTTGATTTCGCGCATGCGTCCGCATTTAATACAAGATGCTTGAACGGAAGGGATGACCTCTTCAGCAATCCGGGGTTGGACCGGGATACTGACCGGCTTTATTTCTTTGTGGTTGGTAACCAAATTTTCCATGAAGCGGTTTAATTTGGTGGTGGCGACACAAACCACCATATCCGCGCCGCCATAGTAAACAAACAGACGGTCATTAATAATAACGGCGCCACAAGGATAGACGACACCGTATTTAAGGCCCTCATTTTCATAAACTGCAGACGGTTCTAAAATCGGATTCCTAGTCCTGGCTAAGACCTTAGTAGGGTCTTTCAAGTCCAGGAGCATTGCGCCGATTTTATACCGCGACCTATCGCTGACACCCACTGCCTGATAGATGAGCAGCCAGCCTTCTTTGGTTTTAATGGGCGGAGGCCCGCAACCAACTTTCAAACTATCCCAATCTGAACTCAAAACCCTGGTCGGGATTTTATATTGCCCAACAATAAATTTGGTTTTACCATCAAAATCAAGGTTATCTACAAGATCGATCAAAATATCCGGGAACACACGATGGAATATGACATATTTACCGTTTATTTTTTCCGGTAAAATACAAGCATTTTTGTCGACGATATAAGGGGGAGAAATAAGAACGGGTTTCTTCCAATTCCACCGGTGAGCTAGAAAATCATCAATATGAATTGAACTTAACGCGACCCTGGGATGACTGTAACCGTCATAAGCAACATAGGTCATATATACCCGGTCATCAATTCTAGTCATGCGCGGATCTTCACAACCGCCCATACCGCCCCCTCCGGAAACATAAATACCGGTGGGTTCAGGAATATAGGGATGGGACGGATTTACGCCTTCAAAGGGCTCTCGCGGGATATAGGCCGGTTTATCCAAACGTTCGCTGATATGTAATCCATCCACGCTGGAGGCGTATCCCAACACAGACACATCGGACTCGCCAAGTGCCCGATAAAGAAGGTGCACTTTTCCATTCTCGTAAATAGCAGCCGGATTAAATACTGCTTTCGTCTCCCAGCGGCGGCTGCCATCCGGTGTTAATATCGGATTGCGTTCAAACCTGTCCAATGTCAGTTTAATGTTGGTTATCTTAGGAATTGAACCGGAGCTTCTCCCTACCATTTTATTTTCTCACCTCTATTGCGAATCACTATTGTCCGAGAACAAATACTTATTTTTATAATCAGGTTACATTGGAATTGACTAATTTACTTGTGATATTTGTTACGTGTTTACCTTGAAATCTAGCCATTGCCAATTCATTTTCACTGGGCATCCTGCCGCCACTGGCACCCGAAATACTGGTGGCGCCGTAAGGAGTCCCCCCGGAAATTTCACTCATGGTGGTCTGACGATTCTCCGTGTACGGTAAACCGACGATGACCATTCCGAGGTGCATTAATGTCATGTAGAAACTGATTAAAGTGGTTTCCTGTCCGCCATGTTGTGTGGCGGAAGAGGTGAATGCACTGCCCACTTTACCGACAAACGCGTTTTGAGACCATAAACCGCCAGTCTGGTCAAGAAAATAGCGCATTTGTGCACACATATTACCGAAACGGGAGGGGGTACCGAAGATAACAGCATCGGCGTCAACCATATCAACCGGTTTAGCAATAGGAATATGAGCGAAGGATTCCCGGGTCTTTTTGGCGCCGCATTTTTCTAAAATTTCCGATGAGGCCAGTTCCTGGACCTGAAATATTTCCACATCTGCACCGGGGACTTCTCTGGCGCCCTGCGCGATTGCTTCAGCCAATCGATAGGTATGACCATACATACTATAAAAAATAATTTTTACTTTCACAATCATACCCCTGCGATATCCCCTTATTTACGGCTGCATTTACGATATTGCGGGAAATTTAAAACTCCGGACATGTAAATATTTTATAAAGTTAAATATAGACGGCAAGGTTCGTTGGAGCCACAATCGTGATACACATGGCTGCCGTATTGAGTAAATTTACGGGTACTATTTAATGTACCGCTAGTGAACCAGACGGTCTCAAATGATTTACAGCCAGGACAAAATACCATCATTTCCCTGGATAAACGTTGATCTTCAGCAATGATTGTTTTGGGCAGCGGCGGGTTTTTAATCCAAGATACGGACATAGGCATCCCTCTCATAAAATGTATTTACACCAATATTCTAGAAGAATAAGAATCAAGAAGTTATAAAATGTAAGGGGAAAATATAACGAAAATATGGCATTTTTGAATAATTAACAACACTTTTAAGTAAATGGAAATAATACATCGTGAATTACGGATTGAGTTTAGGGTTCAAAATATTAAAATTCACTTAGCCTTTAATATTTTTAAAATGTTAATAAGGTAACGAAGAACGATACCTGTTAATTGTTACCCTGTGCCCAAGAGGGGTATGTTTACTTGCCCGAAATTTCATCGTTTGTTTTTAATTGCACCTAAGCGCCTTGATAGTCCATATCCCTCGAATAACTCCGAGCATCACTTTAAAATGTTATAAGAATGTAACCGGACAACCTTGAATGATATAACTATTTAAGATTAAATAGCGGATAATACTGCATACATCTTAATAAAAGGGAATGTGATTTCAGATTTTACACGATATTAAAGTACTTGAATGAATAAAAGTAATCCAAAAGGCGGAGACAGATGTTAAGAATTGCAACTAAAACAAAATTAACTCCCGGCGATGTTATTAACAATGCAATTCAATTCTTCGGACCTGAGGGTTTTAAACTAAAAATAACCAATAAAACAGAGACATCAGCCAGTTTCGACGGAGGGGGAGGCTCTATCGAAATTAGCACGTGCGAGGGTGACGGTAAAACTACAGTGGATTTTATCTCCCGTGAGTGGGACTACCAGGTTAAAGAGTTTATTCGCGCAATCAGATAAATCCTGATAATATCAAAAGGAGAAGGAATGACTGATTATATTGAAATCGGGAAAACAAATAATATTTCGCAGGGAATAATGACCTCAGTTAAGGCGGCAGGGAAAGATATATTAATTGCAAATGTCGGCGGTAAGTATTATGCAGCGGAGGGACATTGCCCGCACATGAAAGGCAATTTGTCAAAGGGTAAATTAAACGGAACGATAGTTACCTGCCCACTGCACGGGTCGCAATTCGACCTAAAAACGGGGAAAACGGTGCGTTGGATCGGAAGTTCTGGTTTTATGGGGATGATGGGTAAACTGATGTCGTCATTAGGAATCGCAGCCAAAAAGGAAAAACCATTAACGGTTTACGAGGTTAAAGTCGAAGGCGACCGAATAATGGCAAATATTCCGAAATAATAAGGTTTGCTATTTGTTAAAAATATAGCCTGTTTTCGGGACGGTACTGATTATTTTAGGATGAGTAGGCTCAATTTCTAATTTTTGTCTAAGGCGACTAACCCATGTCCGTAATATTTGCACGTCGTCACGATATTCAGGGCCCCAAACGCGGGCCAGCAGGTCGTAATAAACCATCAGGTGACCGGCATTACCAGCCAGCTCGTTCAATAAGAGCCACTCAATCCTGGTTAACTTAACTTCTTTTCCCCGAACAGCGATATAGCGCTCATCAAAATTAATATTCAGGTCGTGGATATCCAATTGTTTGGGCATGTTTCTACGTTCCGGTAAACTCAGCCTCCGTCTGATGGCTTCAATCCGGGCAACAAGTTCATCGGGGTTAAACGGTTTCGGCAGGTAATCATCCGCGCCTAATCCCAGTCCTTTAATCCGATCAGAATCATCTCCCCGGGCACTGAGCATGATCACCGGTACGGATGAAAAAGCGCGTAACTCTTTTAAGGCCTGAAAACCATCCATTTTAGGCATCACTACGTCGAGCACGACTAAATCCGGTTCCTGCCCCTGAACCTGTTCAATGGCCTCGACGCCATTAGCGGCGAGGATTACTTCATAGCTTAGTAATTTAAGTTTTGTCTTGAGAAAATTAAGGATACGCTCTTCATCGTCAACCAATAATATAGTAAATCGCTTCATGTTATCTCCTCATTACAAATTCATATTACTCTTTTCGATAACTTCCTATATCCGGGATTGGTAGAGTAAATTGAAAAGTCGAACCGGAACCCGGCTGGGATTCTACCCACATCCGACCGCCGTGCGCTTCAACCAAACGGCGGCAAACAACAAGTCCTAAACCGGTCCCCGTGGCGTTATTGTTATGCGGTTCAAGACGCTGGAACGGCTCAAAAAGCATTCCCTGTTTATCAGCAGGTATCCCAATTCCTTTATCCCTGACACCGACAAGAAATTCGCCCTTGTTCCGCCTGGCAAATATTTCAATTTTAGTGCGCGGTGCGGAATATTTAACGGCATTATCCAACAAGTTATGCAAAATACGCTGCAGCCGGACACGGTCGGCATTAACTGTAATCGAGTCATCACAGTCGACGGAAACGGGATGTGAAGATATCTGCTGTTTCATTTTTTTCACTGTATTCTCAATAATTTCACGGATATTGACTGGCTCTTCATTAATTTGCAAACGGTTAGCCTGAGCCCGCGCCAATTCCAGAAGATTCGCAAGAATTTCCGAAAGTAATTCTGCCTCGGAATAAGCATCGCCTACGAGCTGTTTGGTTTGCTTAGTGGATAATCTATCGCCCTCCGTGATGACGGTGCTGAGAGCTCCCAGGATTACGGTAAGAGGTGTGCGCAATTCGTGGGACACGAGACCGATAAATTCATCTTTCAACCGGTCGATCTGCTTTAAAACATGTAATTCTTCTTCCCGTTCTTTTAGTGATTTAGAAGCTTTTTCACTGGCACGACGTACTGCGGTTTCCTGTAATTCGCGTTCAATTGCGGGACCGAGCCGGGTTAAGTTATCCTTCATGATATAATCAGCCGCACCGGCTTTCATGGATAATACAGCGGTGTCATCGCTGATTTTGCCTGAAGTAATAATAAACGGGATATCAAGATTTTTGATTTTCGTTAATTTAAGCGCTTCCAAACCGCTGAACTGCGGCATGACAAAATCAGAGATAATGATTTCCCAGGGCTGTTTATCAAGAGCAGCATTTAATCCTTTTGCGGTATAAACACGCTCATATACCGGCTCATAACCGGCGCGCCTCAGCTCCCGAAGGAGTAATAAAGCATCGTTTTCCGAGTCCTCAACGATAAGAACATAAAGAGGTTTAGCCATTAAATTTCCTGTTATTAACCGGCGGTGCTTCATTTAAGACGAGCCAGTAAAGGCCTAATTGACGAATGGCATCGACAAACTGATTAAAATTAACCGGTTTACGAATATAACTGTTGGCGCCGAGTGTATAACCGGTAATCAGGTCATTTTCCTCTTTTGAAGAGGTGAGAATGACGACCGGGAGGATATTAGTGCGTTTGTCACTACGTATACGCTTCAATACTTCCAAGCCATCAATTTTCGGAAGTTTTAAATCCAACAAAATTACCTCAGGCATTATGCCGATGTCCCGGCCGGAATAAATGCCAGTGCCGAAAATATAGTCCAAGGCTTCGGCCCCGTCCTTGGCGACGATCAGTGTATTAAGAATGTGTGATTTTTTAAGCGCGCGTTCGGTTAGTGTCACATCATCAGGGTTGTCTTCCACCAGTAAAATAATTTTCTCTTCCAAAATAAGCTCCTTTGTTTTTGATCAATAGTTACGAGTTATGAGTGATGGATTATTTAACAACTAAATGACTTTATTTTCCTCCAGTGTAAAATAAAAGGCTGCTCCTTCGCCAACTTTACCTTCGGCCCAGACCTGACCGCCATGGCGCTGGATAATGCGCTGGACAGAAGCCAAGCCAACGCCGGTACCGGGAAATTCGGCAACCGTGTGCAGACGCTGGAAAGGTTTGAATAGCTTGTTAGCGTACGTCATATCAAAACCCACTCCATTGTCACGGACAAAATAGGCGGCTTGGCCGTCCTTTTCTGCGATACCGAATTCGATGCGCGCCTGGGGCATTTTGCCGGTAAATTTAGCAGCATTTTCAAACAGATTTTCAAGAACAATAGAAAGTAAATTTTTGTCTGCTTTAACGGTTAAGCCCGGAGTAATGATAAATTTTATTTTACGTTTGGGGAAATTGCTCTTTATTTTTGTTGAGATAGACTGTGCGATTTCAGACAGGTTGACATTACCCAGAGTCATATCAGCACGGGTAATTCGTGACAGTCTAAGCATATCGTCGATTAATTGAGCCATCAATTCTGCGGAGCTCTGAATACGTTTCAAGTAATCTTTACCGTCATCATTTAATGAATCGGAGCAGTCTTCCAGTAAAGCCTGACTAAAACCTTCCATAGCCCGTAACGGCGCCCTGAGATCATGAGATACGGAATAGGCAAATGCCTCCAATTCTTTGTTGGCGACTTCGGCTTCAGATGCACGGCGTTTAAGAATTTCATTAAGCTTATTGACTTTCTCTTCGGCAATTATACGTTCAGTAATATCCTGTCCCTGAGCGATAGTGGCTATAATCTGCTTGCCGTCATTATCGTAAACATTGGCTGAATTCCATAACACAGTGCGGATTTGTCCGTCTACCCGCAGAATGGGAATTTCGACAGCTTCCCACCTTTCGCCGGAGAGCGTACGGTTTATTTGATGAAGCGATTCAATTTTTTGATTTTCCGGGAAAAGAATATCCAATCCCAACCCAAGTACCGCCCGAGACTTGTAACCGGTTAGCCTTTCAAACGCAGGATTAAAGCGGGAGATACGGAAATGAGTATCCCAGACGACAATCGGCGCATTTGCATAATCAAAGAGATTATTGAGATAGTTACCGGTTTCCTGTAACAGATCCTGGGCTTGTTTATATTCGGAGATATCATGTCCGTAGATGCGTATATTATTACCGGCACCAACGAAGTAAACGACCTGTTCATGAACCTGACCATTTACTTCAACGATGCGAGAGAAATAATTACTTTTCCCCCATGCGTGCCCGCGAACCATCTCGAGTAAACCGATGAGATAAGGATGCATTATACCTTTAGCTGCCAGGTCGGGGAATAACCTTTGAGTGGAATCGTTGCAATATTTTATCTTCCCCATCATATCTATCTCAAGAATCTGCATGGGGTTCAATGCCGGAAAACTGGAAAGGTATTCAAGTTCCTTTTTGCTCTCAGTAAGAGCGGCTTTTGTATTCTTGTAACGGGAACTCTCATAAATCTCCAATTTACCAGACAGGTTAATCAAGGCAAATTCATGGTTGCGAATGACATCGATGATTTCAGCGGCATTGCACTTATCCAGAGAGTATGCACATAGCGCAATCATTTTGTAATTACCGATGACATTATTAAGGGCTGCGCCAAGTTCTGCAAAATTGTGCCAGTCTTTTTTCGGCAACCAGCTATTATTTGAGGCAAAACGCAGACCATCAAACCCTTTATTTAGAGCCCGATTAAGCTTTTCTTCCCAGGCAACAAGAACTCTTCCGCCATCAAATGAACCGTCCTGTAAATACCATTCGGAATAAGGAACGAATTCTATTTGTCCTTTTTTGATATAGGCAGAGAAACCCTTGACCGCTTTTGTCATGGCCTGACGTATTTCTTCGGATGTCAGGTTATCCGCGCCAATCCACATACAAAATTCATTATTCTGAAGACCGGCCTGAAAATAGGGGATAATGGTAGCGAGTAAATCCTGTTTATTTTGATAGAACTGGCAGAAATGCGTCCCCCAAGGGATTTCACCAATTACGTCAATTCCGCTTTTACGGACTGATTCCTGCATATAACCTCGATGAACTGAATATTAATAAATATGTTTACAGCTATTATCTCACATCGTTCAGGCGTGTTTCACAATTCACTTAAAATATATAACTGATTGAGGAGCGAGTCAAGTCTTACTGAATAAATATCCCACGTACAGCATTACAAATATATAACATTTTTATATTTTCATACGCCCATACCATACACTGAAAATATTAAAACGTCAGAATTTTACAGTTTTGTTATAGATTTAACCGCTATTATATAACTTCTATACGCAGATACGGTTATAATTTACCAATGGTGTTGTTGAAAGAAGCAGCATGGATAAAATATCATCGAAAAAGGTATCAAACCCACCTCATACCGACACTACCGGCATTTGTTTCACCTAATGTTTTAAAAGTCCTGGTAGACAAATTTAACATCCATGCGATATCGACACCGGAAGAGGACCTACGGACGATTATCGGGTAATATTATTATATAAATACGAGAGGAGAAAAGATGACGGAAGGCGAAAGAGAGCATAAATATCGTAAACAGGATGGAGAAACTCCTGCCTACAAAGCTTATCACGAGGTTCACATTACCAAAATATTAGGATCAACAACGAATGAAGAAGTGGCTGCATTCGCGAACAAAAATATCACTCTATTTAAGGGGCACATCGAAGAGAAAGCCGGCATCCCGATAATGCTTTTTGAGCGTAATCAGGATGCCCAAGCGTTTGTTAACGAATTACACGAGAAATTCAAAATTCCAAAAGAACACATTACGATAAAAGCCCAAAAATTTACACGTTAAACCTGAGGAGATAGGGACACATACACTTGACATAATAATTGAGAAATTCGAAGGTGAAAGAAGCCTGCGATACTGCAAAAAGATATAACAGGAATATATAAATAAATACGGCGGGTTGAGG
>Ga0224521_1000323_pt1 | contig 14938 bp, 14 predicted proteins | sample CFST0metaG_FD_182731 | JGI IMG/M metagenome (GOLD analysis project Ga0224521, IMG submission 182731) | Peat soil microbial communities from Stordalen Mire, Sweden - C.F.S.T0 | ecosystem: Environmental > Terrestrial > Soil > Wetlands > Peat | place: Sweden: Norrbotten County, Stordalen Mire... | reverse complement strand
ACCCTATTTATACTTATCTATATTAAATGCGATTGGAATTGTCTTACTTACATTCTTGACTGTTAATTTTTTACCGTATCAATATATTTTTATAGGTCTTCTTTTAACTACAATTATTAGTTTCCCTTTTGCTTACTTAATTTTTAGAAAAAAAAGAATTGCATGGTGTATTTAATATATAAGGAATGAAGAATTATTTTAGATTGAAAAGCAAAACTTTTTGGATTACCGTTATTTATATTCCCATCTTTATCTTAAGCTTATATAGTGAGGTGTTTGATAATCTACTCTTTTTTATAAGTCTTGTGATACTTATTGGCATGTTGAAGAAAACGTATGAAAGTCCAGTTTTCTTTTTGGTAATGTTCTCAAGTTTATTCTATATTCCACTTTTTTTGTCCTTTTTTTTTGATTGGAAAATATCAGGTTATCAAACGTATAATACGATTGATAATATAAGGGTAGTGGCTCGAATATTTTTTTTATTTCAATTTGTTCTTTATTGTAACTTAAACAACTCTAGACAATATATTCCTATTTCAAATCGATTGCCAAGAAGAAAAAACGAAATCGTTTTTTATGGGATACTATTGATTTCTATTTTTTTTTTAATAACAGCTTTGTCGGGTGAGTCGATATTGACATCTGCTTATGGATCACAGGAAAAGATAGGTACATCTTTTTATGAATATATTATTCCGTTGATTTTGATTGCTTTCATCTTCTCAGGTCAGACTAGATTTAAGCTATCATTATTGATGATTTTTATTTTTATTTATATATTGAAAGATTTACTTTATGGTGGAAGAATTTCAAGTATACAAATGTCTATACTAGCATATATCTTATTTCTCGATAAAAAAATTCGATTTAAATATATACTATTGATTTGTTTTTTGCTAATTGTTTTCTTGAAAGGCTTTGAAGTTTTACGTTTCTCTACAGAGCTTATTGGTAGTCCTCATAAAATTAGTTTAAAAGAACTTTTAGCTGTTGGAAATGATTTAAAAATATATGGATCCACTGAGGGTGATGTGATTTATTCATCGGTAAGATTTATCGGCCTAATAAATGCTGGAATTATATCAACACAAGATAGATTGATCTCATTCTTTCTTTTTCTACTTTCTATATTCAATCCAGGAGGTAATTTGCCCCCATTAGCTAATTTATCTTCTTATCTTCAATTAGAATATCCATGTGGGGGTGGTGGACTTTTTCCAATATATTTTTTCGTTTGGGGTGGATATATTGGTATTGTATTGTGTGCGAAGTTTGTAGCAATTATTGTTAATAAATTTTTCTCATCAAATAATAAATTAGTTGTGATTTATTCTATAATGTTTGTATCAACATTTCCGAGGTGGTTTGCGTATAATCCTATAATAATTCTAAAACTAGCGATGGCTCCGTTGTATATTTATATATTTATCATATTGGCAAAACAAATCGTAGCATATAAAAAATAGATTAAGATTTAATGTAACTAAAAAAAATATATGTCCATAAGAAAATTACATATAATTATGCCAATGGCAGGAGAAGGTTCTCGCTTTTTAAATGCAGGAATAAAAGTTCCTAAACCCATGTTAATTCATGCTAATAAGTATCTTTTCAATAGAGCGATAGATAGTTTGTCAGATATAAATTGTGAGAAAACATATACTTTTATTGTAAGAACTGAACATGTTATGAATAATGGTATTGATATTGAAATAAAGAAGATATTTCCAAATTCGAACATTGTTGCTATTGATGAAACAACAAGAGGTTCTGTTGAAACTTGTTTAGCTGCCAAAAGTTTTATTTCAGATAACGATGCTATTATAATTCTTGATTGTGATTTAGAATTTAAAAGTAAATCTTTCGATTCATTTATTATGAATAATCTACAGTTAGACAATAATGAAAATTGTATCGGTGGAGGAGTTGTGAGTTTTGAATCGAATGATAATAGATTTAGTTATGCATTAGTAGATAAATATAATCAAGTTGTTAAGACTGCTGAAAAGAAAGTGATTTCAAAGAATGCCTTAATTGGGGCATATTATTTTAGTAGAGGAGATTTATTTTTAAATGTTGCTGAAAAGGTAGTAAACTCAAATCAGCAAGAATATCCTGAATTTTATACATCTATTCTATATAATTATTTAATAAATGATGGATTTAAGATATATCTCAATAAGTCCGATGAGTATTTTTCATATGGTACACCTGAAGAACTTTTGATGCATGAACGATAAACAAATAAAGTTAATTATATCTGATTTTGATGGAACATTATTTGATACATTTGATGCCAATTATTTAGCATATAAATATGTTCTTAAAGATTACTGTATAAATTTAGATTATGAAATTTATAAAAAGCTATTTGGATTGAGAATTGGTGATTTAGCTAGCGAGTTGGGTATAAGCGATTTAAAAATAATGCAATCAATAAAAGAAAAAAAATCTAGGGCTTATTTAAATTACTTTGAATATATAAAACCGAATAACGCCTTATTATATTTTTTGGAGAGTTTCAAATCTACCGGGAAACCTATAGTGTTAGCATCTACTGCACGATTAGAAAATATCCGTAATATACTTGACCATTTTGATAAATCTAATTTGTTTGATTTCATAATTTCAGAAGAGCTTGTATTAAAAGGGAAACCTGATCCTGAGTGTTTCAATTTTGCTATGGCTAAATTTGACGTAAAACCGTCTGAAACTTTAATTTTTGAGGATAGTACTATTGGAATTGAAGCAGCTCAAAGAAGTAATGCTAATTATATCGTTGTAAATAAGTTGTTTTATGGAAATTGAAATAAAGGGTCATTCAGGTTGCGAAATAGATGTCGTAAATGAAAATGGTACATTAGTCTTGCATAAGAGTACAAATGATAGTGGTTATTTTCATAGATTAGTTAATCAAATAATTAAGCAGGATGAGTTTGTGAGAATTAACACATCCGATTTAAAAGCTCCAAAGGTATTTGGAATTAAAAAGGAGTCTAATAAAATTACTGCAACCATGGAATATATATATTCCCAATCATTTATTGATTATTTTGAAAACTCAGGGGTTGAGAAAATTGATTCATTCATTAATTCTATAATCAGTTTTATTGAGACAGAATTGGATAATTCGAAGATGACTCAAATTGACAAATGTGTAGTGTTAAATAAATACGAGGATGTTAAGAGGAAAATTGACACGAATATTTTATATAGAAGAGACGAAATAGCGTCATTGTTGTCTAAGGTAGAAGTTTATTTTAAAAAAGAATATTATGAAATTCCAATAGGAGTATGTCATGGAGATTTTACTTTCTCTAATATTCTTTTTAGTGGTGGAATCTATTACGCTATTGATTTTTTAGATTCATTTATTGAGAGTCCATTAATCGATATAGTTAAAATAAGACAAGATTCAAAGTATGGATGGTCATATTTAATGTATAATGAGAGATATGATGAAACAAGAAGTTACATTACACTTAAATATATAGATGATAAAATTGATAATTATTTTTCAAAATATAAATTTTATAGTGACTATTATAAATCGTTTCAGGTTTTAAATCTATTGAGAATACTTCAATATGCAAAAAGAGATGATGTAATTGATTATTTAATTAAAACTATTATTCAAGCGTTGGATTATGAAGACTAAGAATTTACTTATTCCTGTAGCAGCTGACAAGATTGAGTATGAAACAGATCCTCCATATTGGATGGATAGACATCCTAATGGTGGTATGATGATTACCAAGAGTATTGAAGGATTAATTTTAGAGAATTTCGATGCTATTTACATAACTATTTTAAAGAAGCACGACGACAAATACAATATTAAAAATCGTATATTTAAAGAATTAGAAAACATTGGAATAGCATACAAAACCAAAGTCCATTTACTAGATAGTTCAACAAGTAATCAGCCTGAAACTGTTGCAGTCACTATTGAAGAAGAGAAGATTCATGGATTAATTATAGTCAAAGATGTTGACAATAGCTTTTCATTAGAAAATATATCTGGAAACTCTATTGCAGTTTTCCCATTAGATGAATTAAAGTATGTAAATCCGTCAGACAAGAGTTATGTACTTATAGATGAAAATCAATATATTAGTAATATTATTGAAAAGAAAATTATTTCGAGATATTTTAGCGCAGGATTATATTGTTTCGAATCAGCGCATGTTTTTTTAGATTATTACAATAAACTCAAACATATTAAGAGGATTTATATGTCTCATATTGTGTACGCTATGTTGTTAGACAAAATTATGTTTAGACCTGTTAAGGTTAAAAATTACTTGGATTGGGGAACAGCGGAAGAATGGGAAAATTATAAGAATAATTTCCAGACCTTGATATTTACATTAGACACGTTCATTAGTATTGATAATAATTTAATAGTTGTTAATAATAATGGCTATTTGGATATTAAACAAAAAATTGCTGCTTTAGAGCATAATGGAATGGTTAAAGTGTTGTTTTTTTCCAACCTAAATTGTTCGTACGACTCTATTGTCAAAAGGACGTTTAAAGAACTTTGTCTAAGATATGATGGGATTATATATGGAGTATTTCCTAATAATATCAAAATATATAACGACTAGATGTTTTGATTAATTTTGGTAGATTGACTTATTTTAAGATATTTTTTTGTTTTAATAAATTTTGATCATGAAGAAAGTTATTATTGTTGGACCACTTCCGCCTCCCATAACAGGTCAATCCATTGCTTTTGGAATTGTAAATGATAACATAAGTCATTCAATGATAATTAATACGGCTAAATTCAATCATCGAATTATTAATACGCTGTATGTCCTTGTTAAGTATTTACATATACTAACATTTCCTAAAGGTAGCGTGATTTATTTCACTTGTTCAAGAAGTAATTTAGGGTTTGTAAAAGATATATTTGTTTTGTTAATAGGGAGACTCAAGTCTATGAAAATTGTCAATCATATTCACGGTAGTGATTTTTGGGAATTTACGAAACAAAAAGGACTTCTCGGAAATATAATACGGTTCTCATATAAAAATATAGATCATACTATTCTCTTGTTAGAAGAAATGCAAGAGCAGTTGATGCTGTTCCCCAATTCTAAGTTTTCAATAATTCCTAATTGTTATTCTGAAGATTTCGAGAAATATGAAATTTCGGAGGAGATAGATGTTTGTAAATCCATTGACAATGAATATGTTATAATCACTTATGTTTCAAATATTATTTTTTCAAAAGGTATATTTTATTTACTCGATTCTGTAGAAGCAGTTCTTGAAATGGGATTACGTGTAAGATTAAAAATTGCAGGTGATTTTGTATCAGATGATTTTCTATCAAAAGAAAAAATTAGGCAAATTTTCACGGAAAGAATTTTAAATATCAATGATAAATATAGAGATTCTATAGAATATGTTGGCGTTGTTTCTGGATTGGAGAAATATAGATTACTTTCTGAATCTTCAATTTTTATTCTTCCATCTTTTTATAAGTCTGAAGCATTCCCAATTTCGATTATTGAAGCTATGCGAATGGGTAATGCTATTATTACAACAAATTATAGATATTTACCCTGTGTAATTAACTCATTAAATGGTAAGATAGTCGAACCTAAAAATGTTAGAGAAATTGTTAGTTCAATATGTGAACTAATTTCAGATCGGAATTTGTTAAATAGTATTCAAAAACATAATATTGAGATTGCTAAGGAAAAGTATTCTCAACGGATATATATTAGGGATATAGAATATTTGTTAATGCATATTTAAATTAAGAATGATGATAATCGTATTTTCAATATTAGTTCACGAAAAATTAGAAATTGTACTTGATCAAATAAACAATTTTAAAAAATTTAATCCTGAGTCGGTAATTGTAATTCATCTGTCAAAGTCATTTAGATCTCAAATTAATTCACAAATTTGTGATTTAGAGATTATTCGAAATGTGTATATTAATCCAATCTCTTTAGATACGGGTATAGGTGACAATTCACAATTATTTGGTCATATCGAGAATATTCGTTATGTTCTAAAAAAATCATTTTATTTTGATTATGTTTCTCTTCATGCTAGTAATGACATGTTTGTGCGTACAGGTCTTGATTTGTATATGCGAAATTTTGAAGTCGGTTCAACGAATTTTCAAATCACCAAAAAGAAAGATTGGATTCAAGGAAAGTCTGCAATAAATGATAGGGTGTTACAAAGGATACTAAAAGATAATTCAAAAAGTGTTGAGGATTTACGAGGTTCACAGGTTGAGGGGTTATTTATGAATAAAGATATTGTAATTAAAGTGATAGATGTATTTGACAATTATAATATTAGTTCAAATGTGACTTTATTGGGAGAATTAATGAGAAGGTTATTTAGATCGAGATATATAAGAAAAATTATTATTTTCTTTAATTCCAGTCTTTTTTACGCAAAAGAGGAAGTTTATTTTGCTACAATAATGAATTTATTCGCACACAAATTTGGACAACCTTATGTCTATGTAAATTGGGTAAAGAATCTAAATATTGATGTCGAAGACATAATTGCAATAAGAAACAGTGATTGGTCATTTTTTTATCATAAATTAAACGAGAATAGTAACTCCAAAAGAGTATTTTATGCTGTAAAAAGAGTGCAGAGAGATGTTAATGATCCTATTAGGCAATACATAAATTCTATTTGCTGATTATTATTAGACCTTTCTCATAGAAATAGGAATATTTTATTGACACAAATGAAGCAGAGGTTTTTGAAATATTCTTTTATTATTGAATGTTATTTAGTAGTGCGAATCAGTATTATCCATAATTTGAGTGATATTTAAACATTTTTGTTATTGAAGTAAATATCATCTTAAAAAAGATATAATTCAAGTATACATATGAAAATTTCAATAATAACTGTAGCCTATAATAGTGACGAAACTATTAGAGATACTATAAGTTCAGTATTTGAACAATCATATTCGAATATCGAGTATGTACTAGTGGATGGGCTTTCTCATGACAACACTGTTGATATTATAAAAGAATACGAGCCTAAGTTTGATGGTAGAATGCTTTGGATCAGTGAACCTGACATGGGTCTTTATGATGCAATGAATAAAGGAATACAAATGGCTACCGGTGATGTTATTGGAATTATCAATTCAGATGATTTATTTTGCGATAAATATGCAATAGAAAAAGTAATGCAAATATTTAAAGAAAATGAATCATTAGATTCAGTCTATGCTGACCTATTTTATGTCGCTCAAGATGATACATCAAAAATAGTAAGGCGCTGGATAACTGGTAAGCAAAAACAATTTAAATATGGTTGGCATCCAGCACATCCTACACTGTATATAAAGAAAGAAATTTATAATAAGTATGGACTTTTTAATTTAGATTTTAAACTTGCAGCTGATTTTGAAATTATGTTACGTTTTCTTGAAAAACACGAAATTTCAACTTGTTATATTCAAGAAGCTTTTGTGAAAATGCGTTTAGGAGGTGAAACAAATAGAAGTTTGAGAAACATCTATAATCAGAATGTTGAATGTATAAAAGCTTTTCATTTAAACGGATTAAAAGTGAACTCTTTACTTTATCCTTTCTTTCGTATCCTTCCAAAATTATTGCAGTTTAAGAAATGAAGACTTTATTATTTACGGGAGCTTCTGGTTTTTTAGGTGAGAATATACTCCCAATTCTTACTAAGGATTATGGTATTGCAACAATGGGCCTGACAGCTAAAGATTACTATAAAGTGAACCTTGCAACACAAATCCCCAGTCTTGAAAATAGCTATGATATAGTTCTTCATGCAGCAGGTAAGGCTCACTCAGTTCCAAATACAGAAGCTGAGAAGAAAGCGTTCTTTGATGTGAACTTACAAGGTACAAAAAACTTATGTGCGTCACTTGAGAAATCTGGTGTACCCAAAGCATTTGTTTTTATCAGTACAGTGGCTGTTTATGGATTAGATTATGGAGAAAATATTTCCGAAGATGCACCTTTACATGGTACAACTCCTTATGCATTAAGTAAAATTCAGGCAGAACAGTTTTTAATTGATTGGTGTGAAAAACACAATGTTATTTTGGGAATTGTTCGTCCTTCATTGATTGCAGGACCAAATCCTCCTGGAAATTTAGGTGCAATGATTCAAGGAATTAAATCAGGAAAATATCTTAGTATAGGAGGAGGAAAAGCTTGTAAAAGTGTGTTGATGGTTCAGGATATTGCTACTTTGATTCCGTTATTAGAAGTTAAGGGAGGAATATATAATGTGTGTGACACAGAACAACCGGCTTTTAGAGATTTAGAGAAAATTATTTCTAAACAGTTGGGTAAGTCACTTCCCATTTCAATACCATACAAGGTCGCGAAACTTCTTGCTGGTTTAGGAGATTTAATAGGTAATAAATCGCCTATTAATTCAAGTAAACTCGATAAGATAACTAAATCATTGACTTTCTCGAATAAAAAAGCGAGAAAGGAACTAGGATGGGAACCTATGAATGTATTGGAAAATTTCAAAATTAAATGATTCTGATTGTTTTTACTGCTTATAAAAGCTAACCGAGAACTACGTAGTTATCCAATGCCAAATTAAAACTAGCGCTGGGTATAACCAGCATGCCTGTACGGGCAGAAGATGGATTAAAGAAAACAGTGAACAGTTTTCAGTAAACAGTTATCAGTGAATAGTTGTTACTATAAACGGTTCATTTATCATTAATTGTTCATCGTTCACCACTTCTTACTACCGACTATAAACTACGCCCTACTTACTATTCAAAAAAATGAACTTTCCCAAACCACTTTTATATTTTCTATTTGCCTTTTTTTTTCTGAGTTGTAACGATACGGTTGAATCGCCTTATCCTTCCATATTGTTTCAGAAAACAGCTTCCCTGCCCGGAACAGGCAGAGCTTCAGCAGTAGCCTTTGCAGTAAATGGCAAAGGCTATGTTACATTAGGCAGAAGTAGTAATGCAAGCGATTCGTTGAAGGATTGCTGGCAATTTGATCCGATTCAGGATAGTTGGACAAAAAAGGCTGCTTTTCCAGGCATTGCAAGGGTAAAAGCGATGGCAGCAGTGCTTAATGGCAAGGCGTATGTTGGACTCGGATTTAACCGATATGAAGGTGCTTATTCAGGAGGAACTTTGCAGGATTTCTGGATGTATGACCCTGTAACTGATAGTTGGTCGAAGAAAGCCAATTTTCCAAGTACGGCTACCGATGCCTGCGTTACTTTTGTGCTGAATAATTCTATTTATGTGGGTGCAGGGTTCAACGGTTCTGCTTTTACCAATGAATTCTGGAAATACAATCCGGATCAGGACAGTTGGGTTCGTTTAAATGATTTTCCGGCTTTAGCTCGCATGGGAGCAATATTATGTGCCGATGACGAACACGTTTATTTCGGTACAGGTTATCGGTTTGAAGATAATAATGATTGGTGGGAGTATTTCCCGGCAACAGACAGTTGGGCAAAGCGCAAAGAAATGCCTGATAATGGTCGTAATGATGCGTTGTCGTTTAGTATCAATAATCGTTTCTTTGTTTCAACAGGCAGGCATTGGGGTGGTAACTTAACGGGAGGACACTTATTTTCGGACGTTATGGAATATGATGCAACACGGAATGTATGGTATAACCGGGGAGATATACCCGGCGGTACCCGCGAAAATGCTGTTTGTTTTGTGATCAATGGAAAAGGTTATATAGGTCAGGGAGAAAATGATACGGATATTATCAATGATTTTTGGAGCTTTGAACCGTGAGATTTAATTCATACTTCGACTACGCTCAGTACAAGTAGTTCGTAGTTAATAGTTGACAGTGTACTGTTTACTGTTTACAGTTCATAGTGTATAGTTTACTGTATATGGTTATCAATTTGTCAACTATCATCTATTCATTGTCTAGTGACAAGAGCTATGTGTATCGTTCATTCCGATAAATGTATTATATTTGCATTTTAATGAACCGAAAATGTAATATAAAATACACTTTATGGAACGTAAGATAGAAGCCGAATTGATAGCATGGAAAAAATCTACTGGAAGGATGCCTTTGGTGTTGCACGGGGCAAGGCAGGTGGGGAAAACATTTGTGGTTAAAAAATTTGCTAACGAGCATTACGCCAATTTTGTTTATTTGAATTTTGAAGCAAATGCTCAGCTGCAAGCTATTTTTAGGAAAGATTTATCACCAAAAAGAATTGTGGCCGAATTATCGGTTTTAATGGGTGTTGCTATTCAGGAGCATACTACTTTGCTTTTTTTTGACGAGATTCAGGCAAGTGAACGAGCTTTGACATCGCTGAAGTATTTTAGTGAGGAAACTCCGGATTATCATATTATTGCAGCCGGTAGTTTGCTTGGAGTGGCTTTGCATCGTGAGCAATACTCTTTTCCGGTCGGTAAAGTGGTGGTCAAAATGCTTTATCCATTGGATTTTGAAGAATTTCTTTGGGCAACTGCAAGTAAAGATGCTGCTAATATTATCAGAACTTGTTACAACAGTAATCTTAGCTGTTCGTTGCACGAACATTTTATGGAGCAATTTAGATTATATTTGTGCCTTGGTGGAATGCCTAATGTGATAAATACCTATTTGCAAACCCATAGTTTCGATGAAGTAGATGTTGTTCAGCGAAATATAGTAGATGCATATATAGTTGATATGGCAAAATATGCCCTACCTGTTGATACAGTCAAAATCATGTCTACCTATCATTCCGTTCCAACACAACTTGCCAAAGAGAATAAAAAATTTCAATATAAGTTTATAAAATCCGGAGCAAGAAGTAATCAGTACGAAACAGCTATTGATTGGTTGTGTGCATCGGGTATAGTGATTAAATGTGTGAGAATTCATCAGGGCCATTATCCGCTTTCAGTACATTCGGAACCGGGAATTTTTAAGATTTATATGGGGGATATTGGTTTACTTCGCTCAAAGTTAGGAATTGCTGCACAAGTTATTCTATCAGACAGCCAACAAATGAATTATTTTAAGGGATCGCTGGTTGAAAATTATGTTGCTAATGCCTTAGTAAGTCGTGGTTTTGAGTGCTATTATTGGGAGTCGGAAGGTAAAGCGGAAGTTGATTTTGTGATACAAACAAATGGAGGCGAGTGTATTCCTATTGAAGTTAAATCGTCGGAAAATGTTCGTTCGAAGAGCTTAAATCAATATGTTATGAAATATAACCCACCTTATTCCATCCGTATTTCAGCTAAAAATTTTGGTTTTGAAAATGAAATCAAGTCTATACCACACTATGCGTGTTTCTGTATTTCCTAATTTGTAAAATATTAGTAAACAGTTATCAGTGAATGGTATCTATTTACAACTCATAATTTCTCATTCCTCATTCCTAGTTTCTCATTCCTAATTCTCTTGTTACGCATGTCTAAAATACGATATATTCTTTTACTTCTTATACTGCTACCTGTTCTTATTCAGGCCCAAAATGATACGATAAAGTATGATGTGGGTTTTACGGGAGTGACTTCGACCGGGAAGTATGCACCATTCTGGTTACAAAGTGATCAATACGGTAAGATATCCGGCTCACCTAATAGCGCAAATGTACAGGTAGGTATCAACAAAGATTTCGGGAACAAAACAAAATTATTTGACTATTGCTTTAAAGCAAATTTATTGCTTCAAACCGATAAGAACAAAACAACAGCTGCTTTCCACGAATACTATGTTCATGCTCGTTTTTCTGTTCTCGATTTTATCGTCGGAGCCCGTGAAGAGGTATTAGGAAGTCAGGACTCCACCCTATCGTGCGGTGGTTTTTTGTTTTCAAAGAATGCACGTCCCATGCCTAAAATCACTTTCGGGATGGAACATTTCACCGCTGTTCCGTTCACATACGGATTGTTGGAAGTAAAAGGAGCTATTTCGCACGGTTGGTTTACGGATAATATCTATACAACAAACCTCTTCCTCCATCATAAGTATTTATATGGCAGAATAGGAGGAAAGTTGCCCGTCCATCTACAATATGGGGTGGATCATGTGGCACAATGGGGCGGCTCAGTTCCCGGAGTGGGACAACAACCGGCTGATTTTGCCGCATTCAAAGATATTTTTTTAGGTCATGCAGGGGGAACGGATGCAGTCAGAACAGATCAGATTAATGCACTTGGAAATCATATTATCTCCCAAAACTTGAAACTGGATGTAGATGTAGCGGATTTCAAGGTGAGTGGGTACTGGCAAAATTTAGCTGAAGATGGACCCGTTAAACTGATGTGGTATGCTATGAATAAGGCTGATGGACTTTGGGGAGTTACAGTACGAAATGCTAAGTTTCCGTTTATCAAGGGTATACTGTATGAATATCTGAATACTACGGATCAATCGGGTCCTTACCACGATAAAGATGGGCTTGTTTATGGGGGTGATGATAATTATTTTAACAATGGTATTTACCAAAATGGTTGGACGTACTATTCAAGAACCATAGGTACACCTTTTATAAGTTCGCCGTTATATAACAGCAATGGTGTAGTATCTATACAAAATAACCGGGTAATCGTTCATCACATAGGTATTGAAGGTGACGTGCTGGGTTATGCCTATAAATTTCTGACCAGTGTCAGTAATAATTATGGAACATATTCAGCTCCGCTTGCAACGGATTTGAGAAAAAATACATCTGTATTGTTGGAAGTAAAAAAGCAATTCCAGGGATTATCAAAGATTGAGTTGGGATGCTCGGTTGGAGCTGATTTTGGAAAATTGTACGGAAACTCTGTAGGTTGTTTATTTTCCATCCGAAAAATCGGAAATCTGTTTCATTATTGAAAAAGCGGTGAACAGTGAACAGTAAGTAGTAGCCGAATAACTAGTCATAATTAATAAATGAATTATTTTTTTATCTTTATTTTTTTGTTTGTTGCCGAGTTGGCTTATTTCAAGTTGGCTGATTATTTTAATATCATAGATAAACCCAACGAGCGTAGTTCGCATTCGCGCGTAACTTTACGGGGTGGGGGTATTATCTTTTATATAGGCATATTGCTCTATTTTATATTGAATAATTTTCAGTATCCCTGGTTTTTTGCAGGATTAACTCTGATTACTGGCATTAGTTTTGCTGATGATATTCGTCCGCAATCGTCTAAAATCAGATTGGTTATACATTTCGTTGCTATGGCATTTATGTTTTATCAATGGAATTTGTTTTCATTATCCTGGTATTTTACTATATTTGCATTGATATTTTGCACAGGTATATTGAATGCCTATAATTTTATGGATGGCATTAATGGCATCACGGGTGGTTATAGCCTGTTAGTGGCAGGAGCATTGTTGTATATAAATGTATATCAGGTATCATTTGTTGATAATGATTTTTTATACATACTATTAATAGCTTTATTCGTCTTTAGTTTTTTTAATTTCAGAACTAAAGCAAAGTGTTTTGCAGGTGATGTAGGCTCTGTATCTATCGCTTTTATTTTAGTTTTTTTATTAGGACTATTGGTAATTAGAACCGGAGATTTTAGTTATCTGGTTTTGTTGAGTGTGTATGGAGTAGATGCAGTATTAACTATTATACATCGGTTAATACTAAAGGAAAATATTCTTCAACCTCACCGGAAACATGTTTATCAGCTTATGGCTAATGAATTGAAAATTCCACATGTGCTTGTTTCATTGATTTATATTTTTTTACAGGCACTGGTTATTGTTGGTCTGTTTATTTTTAAATTACATTCGTACTATTATTTACTTGTTGTAATTATTTTGTTATCATTTGTTTATACTCTTTTTAAAAAGAGATTTTTCTATTTACATAACCTTTAGACTTATGAAATGAGGATTTAAAACAGAGTTTAACAACAAAAAATTCTGTTCATTGTGAATTCTCCCCGACAAATCGGGACAAGCTATTTGAACTTTAAAAATGATTATTTATACATGGAAATTATAGATTCTAAGCTTTTGGATGATGTTAGCGGACAGGCAGTGCTAAGTCCGCGTTTACGTATGAATTATAATTTACATGAAAGATTGGATGCAAAGGCACAACGACTGCTCAACGCTTTAGAACCGGAAACTGTATTGCCTATTCATCGTCATCTTCATACTCCGGAAACCTATATTTTACTACGTGGAAGTTTGCGGGTGAAATTTTACAATGAAGCCCGAGAATTAGTTGATTCGGTGGTTTTAGATTGTAATGAGGGGAAGTACGGTGTGGATATACCGGCAGGTCAGTTCCATACAATAGAAGTTTTAGCATCCGGTACGGTTATCTTTGAAGTCAAAGAGGGTCCATATCAATCGTTGGATGCAGGAGATATTCTATAACTGTTTTTTTACAATAGCTTTAAAACTTATTATTTTTGATTTCTTAACCGAATAACTTAATGGAACAAATTCAGAAAAAAATGCGATCGCTCTTTAAATTAATAATGAGAACATCATTGATTAATAGGTGGATTGTGTTTGAAATTGATTTAATAGTTTGTATTGTTGGATATAGTATTGCAACTTATATACAAATACGAAATTCTAATATGGATATTACCAGCTCTAAACTCTTGTTGGCCGGTATAATCTTTATTTTCAGCACTACGGTAACTTTTTATATTTTAAAACCTTATAGAGGGTTGATACGACATTCGAGCCTGATTGAAATGTGGCGTCTTTTCGTTTCACTTTTTATTTCGTGCAGTGTTCTTTATGTCTTTATTTTGACGCTTGGATATTCGTTTGATTATCGTTACTTCTTTGTACAAAACGTATTTCTAATCAGTCTGGTTATGCTCCTCTTTCTGAGGTATTGCATTGTACTTATCTATAATTATACAGTTAACTATACTACCGAGGTACGTAATAAGTCGTTGATTTATGAGATAGATATGCATAGTATAGCACTAGCTCAATGGCTTAATAAAAGTGCGGCT
>Ga0224521_1000317_pt1 | contig 15144 bp, 15 predicted proteins | sample CFST0metaG_FD_182731 | JGI IMG/M metagenome (GOLD analysis project Ga0224521, IMG submission 182731) | Peat soil microbial communities from Stordalen Mire, Sweden - C.F.S.T0 | ecosystem: Environmental > Terrestrial > Soil > Wetlands > Peat | place: Sweden: Norrbotten County, Stordalen Mire... | reverse complement strand
GTCTGTCAGATAACCTCTGTCTACCCGTTTTAATCTTATTTTGTAATTGGAAAATGGATCTTTGAATATCCAACCGTTATTTTTTGCAACAATTATGATCATACGGAAGGTTTGTATAAACTTAGCCGTAGTGTTTTCATTGCATTTGCTAACGGTACGTAAATAAGTCTCAAAACCGGTTACAAACTTATGGTCGATTTCTTTTAAGGCTATATCCGTGACTTTGTATTGAGCTTTTAGATACTCTTCAAGGCGACGGCAAGCCCGGTCGTATTTAGACAAGGTGGCTTCAGTTTTACTAATACCTATCAATTTGCGGGCATCTTCGTTATGACTCCTGAAAAGTTCTAAAAGAGTGTTTTGTCTGATTGAGTAACCTAAAAAAGCATTCCGTACTTTTTCCGCATTCACATACGCCTCGTGGTTTTCAATCTCATGATAATGATTTCTTAAGGACGTGCGAATGTCATCCAATAGGTTGTTGAATTGGCGGGCGTTCATACTGTTTCCTGCAGCTTTTCCAAATTTTGTATCCCAGAGCTTTGGCTCTATTTCCAGCTTTGAACTGAACTGGGATACTTCACCATTTACTGATAAGCGGATCATAATGCTTGCTTTACCATCTTTGTTTACTTGATTCTTTCTTAGGTAGAAGAGAATCTTAAATGTACTTTTACTCATAATACTTTCTTTTTTATCCTTTGCAATTGTTTCGTGCAAAGGAATAATTAATACTAGGGTTATGAGCAGACACTTAATGGATAGCAATAGACATATCAGAGACTTAGACTATAAATCGTTACTATTTTTATGGGACTTGTTTTTTAGTAACGATTTAGTAACGAAACTTTGTCGTTTTTTGACTTTTTCTTGGCTTTTAAACGTCATCGGCAAGTAATAAAAAATCCCGTAAAACCTTGATTTTACGGGATTTGTCTAAGCTTTTCTACCATTTGTCTTCGGTAGTCAGCGGAGAGAGAGGGATTCAAACCCCCGGTACCTTGCAGTACGGCGGTTTTCAAGACCGCTGCAATCGATCACTCTGCCATCTCTCCAGGGATCGTCTTATTTTCGTAAGGCGGTGCAAAGATACGTCTTTTTCCGAAACTACCAAATAAGGAAAGTACTTTTAATTTTCAATTTTTCAATTCCCAATTTACAATCAAAGCAAAAGTAGAATAACGTAATTGTATATCAATAAATTGAATTTAAAAAACGGATTAAACAGTTTTCAAATATTCTACTACATTTTTTTCTATGCGGGCTGAAATGTCGGCTATATCAGCTTTATTGAAGCTTTCACCCGAAATATTTTCGAATAATTCGATATATCGTTCGCTGATTCCGGCTACAATTTCAGGGGTCATTTCTGGCACTTGTTGCCCGTCTTTACCCTGGAAACCATTTTCCATTAACCATTCACGTACAAATTCTTTCGAAAGTTGTTTTTGTGCTTCTCCTTTGTCGAAAAGTTCCTGATAGCTGTCAGCATAGAAATAGCGTGACGAGTCAGGTGTATGGATTTCGTCAATCAGATAGATTTTACCGTCGCGACGACCGAACTCATATTTTGTATCAACCAGAATCAAACCGCGTTTAGCCGCAATTTCAGTTCCACGAAGGAAAAGTTCCATCGTATATTTTTCCAGCATTTCATATTCATCAACCGAAACAAGTCCCTGAGTCAGGATCTCTTCGCGGGTTATATCCTCATCATGACGTCCTAGTTCAGCCTTAGTAGTGGGAGTGATGATTGGTTGTGGAAAACGTTGGTTCTCGCGCATGCCGTCAGGAATTTTTACACCACAAATTTCACGCACGCCGCTTTTATATGTTCTCCATGAACTTCCGCACAAATAACCGCGTACAATCATTTCTACAGGGTATCCTTCGCAACGAAGACCTACAGTTACCATTGGATCCGGACTAGCCAGTTTCCAGTTTGGAACAATATCAGCCGTTGCGTCAAGGAACTTAGCTGCAATTTGGTTTAACATTTGTCCTTTATAAGGAATTCCTTTTGGTAAAACCACGTCGAAAGCCGAAATACGGTCGGTGGCAACCATTACCAACAAGTCGTTTTTTACTGTGTACACATCACGTACTTTTCCGTGATACACGTTTGTCTGTCCATCAAAATGGAAATCAGTGTTAGTTAAAGCGCTCATATTGTTTAGTTTATTTATTATTTTTTTGTTTCAATTTTTTTATCCTGAAAGGATTAATTTTCATAACCTGAAAAATCGGATAACGCAAAAGTCGGATGAATATCAACTAATAAATGAATGTGATTTTCTATCCCGCCAATTCGGTATAATTTCGATTTTTTGTTACTTACGATTCCCATAATATATGCGTACAACTCCTTTTCATGCTGTTCAGGAATTGTATTCCTTCCGTATTTAGTTCGAAATACAATATGGTATAATAATCGTGTATAACTCATATTATTATCGTTATGTTCTGCCTTTCAGGCAGTTTTCTGTCACTTTGTTTCTTACCGCAGGTCGTTGACCATACGGTTATGAAAATTTTGACTTTTCAAGTCAATTTTTTTATACTAATTGCTGCATATTCTACACACCATCAAAATGGAAATCGGTGTTAGTTAATGCGTTTATATTGCTGAATTATTATATTTAATTTAAGTTGATTATTTCTTCAAAATCAAAACCTCTTGTTTCTCAGGTTCCTTTTCTCCTTTCGGAGTTAGGGGTTCTTTAGCTCTTTTTTCATACGCTTCCACTATTCGTTGAACGAGTTTGTGTCGTACAATATCTTTAACGTCAAATTCAACTGTGGCAATTCCTTTCACGTTTTTCAGGACTTCCAAGGCGTCAATTAAACCCGATTTTTGAGCGTATGGTAAATCTATTTGGGTCATATCACCCGTTACTATCATTTTGGCATTCAGTCCCATGCGTGTAAGGAACATCTTGATTTGCATGGTGGTGGAGTTTTGCGCTTCATCCAGAATAACCACTGCATCGCTTAGCGTTCGTCCTCGCATAAAAGCCAGCGGAGCAATCTGAATTGTACCGTTTTCCAAATATTCTTTAAGTTTAAGCGGCGTAATCATATCCTGCAAAGCGTCGTAAAGCGGTTGCAGGTATGGATCAATTTTTTCCTTCATATCGCCGGGAAGGAAGCCTAGCTTTTCGCCTGCTTCAACTGCCGGACGACTCAGGATAATTTTCTTCACCTCGCGGTTTTTCAAAGAGCGAACTGCCAATGCAATGGCCGTGTATGTTTTGCCTGAACCGGCTGGTCCAATGGCAAAAAGTAAATCGTTGGTTTCGAAATCTTTGACCAACTTTTGTTGGTTAGTAGTGCGGGCCATAATGGATTTACCATTTACGCCATGCAGAATCAGGTTTTCAAATTTGATTTCAACAGGTTCACTTCCTTTAATAATTTCGATAATATTATCTTCAGAAAGTGTATTGTTGTCGATGCAATAACGTTCTAACTTTTCAATGATTGAATACAGATTATTTATGTCACCTTCGTTTCCGGCTAACTTAATAATATTTCCTCTTGCAGAAAATCGTACATTGGGATGTAAGTTTTTTATTAAATGAACATTGTTATTGTTTATTCCATAAAAAACAGTTGTATCGGTCAGTTCGGAAAGTTCGAAGATTTTTTCTATCATATTTTTAGAAGTTAGAAATGAGAGATGAGGAATGAGGAATGAGTGATGAGTTTTAGTTAGTTTTTAATTTCGATTTTGTTACAGAAAAAATCTTCAACAATTCTAAAGATTCTTGTCTGATCTCAGAAAGTATAGAACTGTCAATCAGATTTGCTTCTTCGATAAGTTCAAACCAAAAAAGAGTTTCATCAACTTCTTCTACTACAATACACATCTTAGAATAACGTTCAGCAACTGATCGTCCACGAGTATAAGCCCGAAAATTTGCTGCTACTGAAGTGCCGGAACGCAATAATTGTTTACCAATTACTCGTAATTCTTCAGTTTGCTTACAATAGGTTGCGTATAACTTTATGATGTTTACAGCAAACTTTCTTGTTCGTAGAGAATACTTTTGGTTATAATCAATAATTTCATTCATATAGATCTGATTTAAGTTTATCACTTAAAACTCACCCCTTATTCCTCACCTCTCATTCCTGATTCCTCATTCCTGATTCCTCATTCCTGATTTTAGTCAGCAAATAATGGATATTTTTCCATGGTTTTGTTTACCCGTTCGCGAACAGATTTAAGTACTTCTTCGTTTTCAACGTTTGAAAGTACGGTTTCAATCATTTCTGCAATTTCTACCATCAAATCTTCTTTTGCTCCACGAGTAGTGATAGCTGGTGTTCCAAGGCGAATACCTGAAGTTTGGAATGCAGAACGACTATCAAAAGGAACCATGTTCTTGTTTACTGTAATATCAGCCTCAACCAATGCTTTTTCAGCTACTTTACCTGTCAATTCAGGAAATTTGGAACGCAAGTCAACCAGCATAGAGTGATTATCAGTTCCACCTGAAACGATAGTAAATCCACGAGCAATTAACGCATTCGCCAAAGCAGCAGCATTCTTTTTCACTTGTGCTTGATACACTTTGTATTCTGGCTGAAGGCACTCTCCAAATGAAACAGCTTTAGCAGCAATTACGTGTTCCAGCGGACCACCTTGAATTCCTGGGAAAACCGCTGAGTCGAGTAGGGCAGACATCATTTTTATTTCGCCCTTTGGAGTTGTTTTACCCCAGGGATTAGGAAAATCTTTTCCTAATAAAATGATACCACCACGAGGTCCACGAAGAGTTTTGTGAGTTGTAGAAGTTACAATGTGAGCCCATTTCAGAGGATTTTCCAACAGTCCGGCAGCAATTAAACCTGCAGGGTGAGCCATGTCGATCATCAACAAAGCACCTACCTTGTCAGCAATTTCGCGCATACGTTTATAGTCCCATTCACGTGAATAAGCTGAACCACCACCAACGATTAATTTAGGTTGTTCGCGGATAGCTACTTCTTCCATTTGGTCATAGTCAACGCGTCCGGTATCTTCTTTTACGTTGTATTCGCAAGGTTTGTAAAGAATACCCGAGCTGTTTACCAATGAACCGTGCGACAAGTGTCCACCGTGCGAAAGATTCAATCCAAGGAATTTATCACCGGCATTCAAACAAGCTAAAAATACTGCTGCATTAGCTTGTGCACCAGAGTGAGGTTGAACGTTTGCCCATTCGGCACCAAAAATTTCCTTTAAACGGTCGATTGCAATTTGTTCGCTTTCGTCTACCACTTCGCAACCGCCATAATAGCGTTTTCCCGGGTAACCTTCGGCGTATTTGTTGGTTAACACGGAACCCATGGCTTCCATAACTTGTTCGCTTACAAAATTTTCTGAAGCAATCAATTCAATTCCTTTCAACTGACGCTGTTTTTCGCGTGCAATGATGTCAAAAATCACTTGGTCTCTTTTCATTTCGTTTTTTGTCTAAGGTCTAAAGTCTATAGTCAAAGGTCTATAGCCGATAGACAAATTATAATCAATTTTATTTATTTCGTTTTACTTTCGGACAAGTCGCGACTTGTCCCGACGCATATTATTCGTTTAATAATTCCTGAAATCGTTCTATAAATTTTCCCACATGAAAACCATCCATTAAGGCGTGATTGGCATGAATATCCACCGGCATCCACATTTTATCACCATCACGCGTAACTTTACCGAATGTGATTTTAGGAATACTGCGTCCGACGCTTAATATCCGGGCATGATTTACCGATGTAAAATCAGCCCATGGAAGCGTTGAATAATGAATAATATTCTCACCCGAAGGTTGAAATTTCAATCCGCGTTCGGCTTTCACCCGTTCCACCTCTGTGGTTGCTTGTTTCATAAACACGTCAATATCTTCGTTGTAGGGCATATAACCACAACCGTACGTTTCATCTTCACGAAAAATGGTTGGTCCGGCACCGACACTATCGTAACAATACACTTTATCGTCTTCGATACGGTAACGAAACTCTTCTATTTCGTTCGCCACTTTCAACGACAAATATAAATAATAGTTTGAAAACGAATAACCTGATTCCTTTGCTTTTTTATATGCTGCCGAACATTCAACTTTTACGGTAATGCCAAAAAGCGGCTCGTCGAAGTTTTTAAAAACTTCGAAATGCTCGCGGCGTTTCCATATTGAAAGGTCTATTTCGTGTTTCATATGAACCATAGCCCCTAAAGGGGAATAAGAAATATTTCTATTTGTTGTTGATGTAAAAGTAAAATACAAAAATAAACTAACTCAGTTCCCCTTTAGGGGCACAAGGGGTCATTTCATTTTTTCTTTTTCTGTACTGTCCAGCCAAACTTTCCTATTTCTTCTCCCAGTTTGTAATAATGCCCATGTGAATAGGTTATTAATTTGGCAGCACCTAAGTTGAAAGTATCTGTTTTCGGATCTATATATTTCGAATCAGCCTGAACGTTAACTACATCTGCAATAAACATATCATGCGAACCAAGCTTTACAATTTCTTTTACCCGACATTCAATGCTCAATGGCGACTCTTTAATAATGGGAGCAGATACTAACTCCGATTTTGCCGGCGTAAGCTTCATTTCTTCAAACTTATTAAAGTCTTTTCCACTTTTAACGCCACACCAATCGGTAGCAAAAGCCATATCTTCGTTGGTCAGGTTGATTACAAACTCACCATTGCGTTTGATGATATCGTAAGAATGTCGCTCCGGACGAACTGAGATATAACACATTGGAGGATTGGTGCAAATAGTGCCAACCCAGCTTATTGTGAGTAAGTTATATTCTTCGGGAGTACTTCCGCACGAAATTAAAACGGCTGGAAGTGGATAAATCAACGTTCCCGGTTTCCACGAAACATGTCCTTTTCCTGCGTCACTTTCTACAGAAAGATTCGTATCAGTATTTTTTTTCATAAATCCGGTTTATTTGATTTTCACTTCGTCACGTCTTACCTCGCGTTCGCAATAATGACATTTCAACATAATATCTCCATCATTGTTCAGTACATGAAAACGAGTGGTTACCGGTTGATGGTTCGTGATACAATTAGGATTGGCACATTGCACAATTTCCCGAATCTCTTCGGGTAAACTCAACGGACGTTTTTCCACTACCAGATAATCCTTGATAATGTTAATTTTGGCGTTGGGAGCAATCAATGCAATTTTATTTGTTTCGTCCTCGGCAAATGCACGGTCTGAAATTTTCACCAATCCTTTAGACCCTATCTTTGCACTCTCGAGGTTATTTGCCAATGTTATCTGGTTCAGAGAATCCTCCAAATGCAATATTGAAACTACTTTGAATAATTTATCTGAAGGTATATGATCGATAACGGTACCGTTACAAAGTGCGGCAACTTTTAATTTTTTTTCCATAAGAATATGAATTACGCAAATTTAAAATTACTTGCTCTTACTATTGATTAAGAACTACTTTGCTCATTATTGCCTGGCGCACATACAAACCATTTTGAGCCTGGCGGAAGTAGTAAGCCTTTTCGTTACTATCCACATCGGGATCAATTTCGGAGACGCGTGGCAGTGGATGAAGTATGCGCAAATTCGGTTTGGTGTTTTCAAGCATGGAATTTTTAAGTGTGTACACGTTTTTCACCCGTTCATATTCCATTAAGTCCTGAAATCGTTCCTTCTGAACCCGTGTCATATAAAGAATATCGGCATCGTTGAAGTTATCAGTCAGTTCAGAAACTTCAGTGAATGGAATATTGTTCTTCTGGCAAAAGACTTTGTATTCATCCGGCATTTTCAATTCATCAGGAGCAATAAACTTGAAAGTAGGGTGAAAGTGTGACATGGCCATAATCAGCGAATGCACTGTGCGTCCGTATTTCAAATCGCCCACCAGGCAAATGGTCTGGTTCTCGAGCGTACCTTGTGTTTTGAGTATCGAATACAAATCCAGTAAAGTCTGGGATGGATGTTGGTTGGATCCGTCGCCTGCATTGACAATGGGAACCGGTGAAACTTCGGCAGCATAGCGGGCAGCACCTTCGAGCGGATGGCGCATAACAATGGCATCGGCATAGCAACTCACCATATGAATGGTGTCGTTCAACGTTTCCCCTTTCGATGAACTACTGGTGGCAGCATCCGAGAATCCTATTATTGAACCTCCAAGGCGTACAACTGCTGTTTCAAAACTGAGTCGTGTGCGGGTGGATGGTTCGAAAAACAGGGTGGCAATCACTTTTCCATCCAATGTTCTTCGGTTCGGATTGGCTTCAAAATCGGCTGCCGAATCGAGAATAGCCAGAATTTCTTCTTTGCTGTAATCGGCAATTGATACTAAACTGTTGTTGCTCATAATGTAAACGACCCCGAACCCCTAAAGGGGCTTAAAGACCAAGTTTTTAAAGGTTATTTTATTTCAATCAACTATATTAATTCGCAAATAAGTTTAGAAATACCCTATTTACTTCCCCGCTAAGGGATACGAATTTTATAAAGAAAAAAAACCAACACAAATCTTATGCAGATTTATATTGGTTTCTTTTGAATTTCTTAGGGGCAACTTTTCCACGCAACTGTTTTGCTGTGAGCTGCTTTGTTCGAAAAAATATTTAAAGTTTCTCGTTTCCATTTGTGATTGCAAAGATAGTGGAAATTTTGCAATAAATAAATAGAAAACTACCAATTTGTTTTGTGTAAATACAGCAACAAAACTAATTAGAATTTTGTTGATTTAGTTTCATTTTTAAATATTAAATCTATTATTCATGTTCATTTACAGCAATTTTATATTTTATAAAAATAATCAGCAATAAAATGAAATAAGCAATTGTATGTATTTTAATTACATTAATAATGTGATTGTTAGATATATAACGATATTTATCTATTGGAACTGCAATGCTTATTCCACCCAAAATATCACCCAGTTTATATCCTTGTTTTGAATGGCAGGATATACAGTCTTTTTCAGTATTCAGTGCATACATTACACGTAAATAATTTTGACCATTAACTGTTTCCATACTTTTGATTTCGTAATTGCCTCTTTGACACTGCTGAAGTGCATTTGTTTCCCATACGTCAGCCTTATTTTCTTTACGAATTGGATTTAAGCTGGTAAGATGACCTAATAATCCATCTGCTTCAGCCATACTATAAATTTGCCTGTTCATATAGGCAGGATTCATTAACGTTAGTTTTTTTCCACTTGGAGTTACAATGTCTCTATCAGGTATATCACTCATAAGTGGATTGGGGGGAGTTTGCTCTGTAATTGGAACATAAGCTCCACCATGCATCGAGGCCCAACGACGAAACAAAACATCCCGTTCATGACTCGCTTTAGCTTCATTATTACTCATCTCCTGAACAAAATTATATTCTTTTCGGATATTCCAGGCCAAGGAACTCCCAACTGTAATTGTGATAAGAATGAAAAAGAAGATGAAAAATTTTTTGATGATTTCCTGATCCATATTTAATTTTTGTTATTAAATTGTTGAACAAAAAAAATGATAGTCTGTGACGAAAAAGACATAAAATAAGCTTGCTGTTTATTTTATTTTAATTTAAAATGCTGAGTTTATTGGTAGTTGGCTCCCAAAATCTATTTGCAAATATATCACATTTTTTCAAAAAGAATCTAATTATTATATAATTTGAGCTTTTTAATCATTAATAGTTAATCCGTATGTTGATTTTAATTTTGCAGTAATGGATGGTGCATCTTGTTTCCTGATAGAAAGTTGGATAAAGCATTGATTGTCGAAGGACTGTTGGATAATTTGTGCATTCGTGTCTTTTATGATGCGCATTACATCGTTCATTAGCGCATAGTCGAATTGGATAGAGAACGTTTCGTCTACCGTTTTCTCAATAATTTCCGCTTTTTTCAGTGCGTCCACAGTGGCTTCTTTGTAAGCAACGACTAAACCACCGGTTCCCAGCAAAATTCCACCAAAATAACGCACCACAATGACTAATATGTTTGTCAGTTCGAAGGAGTTTATTTGTCCCAAAATTGGTTTTCCGGCCGTTCCGGAAGGTTCGCCGTCATCATTCGCTCTGAAATTTTTTCTCTCTGCACCAAGCATATAAGCATAACATACGTGCCGGGCATCATAATATTCTTTCCGATAGTTTTTCACAATTTCTTTCACTTCGTCCACTGTGTTTACAGGTCTGGCAAAGGCAAGAAATTTACTGCCTTTTTCCTTGTAAATACCGTCTGTAGGTGTGTTGATGGTTTTGTAAGTATCGAACATTGGAGTAGTTAATCGTATAATGGCTGAACTGCTTAACCGACTGATAGTGCAAAGATACAATTTTAAATATTGAATTAAAAACGATTAAATTTGGAAAAAACCTTTTGAAAAAATAAAAATGACGTATATTTGCAGGCAATTACTTGTTGTTGTTAACAGCTACTTGTAATTTTTTTGCCTCTTTAGCTCAGTTGGTAGAGCAATTCATTCGTAATGAATAGGTCGCGGGTTCGAGTCCCATGAGAGGCTCACGATAATTCATAATTAATAATTCACAATTAATAATTGTTTTTTATGTTGATGTTTCAGAGCGGTTTATTAGCTACTTTTATCCCTGAGGTTCTCATGGTGATAGGCTTCGTTCTGTGCTTATTCACACCTTCTTTTAAAGCCAATAATTCGAGCACGGAGCAAGCTCCCATAGTTGCTCATATTTCTACTTTTGAACGTCAACAAACTGCTACTTATGAGCTTTCCGCATATGATTTTCAGATTGTTGCCGAAGCGATTCCGGAAATAACATATTCGCTTCCACGTTTTATTGAAACACCTGTTTTCAATAGATTTGAATATCAGTTTTCTACTTCTGAGGGTCTCAGTTTTGTTGATTTCTCACGTCCTCCTCCTGTTTCTCTTTCATAAATAATTCCAATGAATTAAGTTTTAATTTTCAGATATGCATTTGGCATTCTGAATACTATTTGCGTCTTTCTTATTCGACGCGGATTTTAATCATATAAATTATTAAAAATTGAAAGAAAATGAATAAATTATTTATTCTGACTGTTTTTGCTTCAATGACTCTTATCTCAGTAGCTGAAGATAAGGTAGATACAACTCACGTTGTAAAACTAGATGAAGTTGTTGTAAGCTCGCTGAAGGAAACTTCACCCCGTCAGACTCCGGTTTCGTCAACAGTATTGACAACAACAAAAATTAATGCAGCTCAAGTCAATAGTATAAGGGATTTGAATGGCATGGTTCCTAATTTCTTTATTCCTGATTATGGCTCAGCCATGTCTACAACTTCATACATCCGTGGTATTGGTTCCAGAAACAGTGGTCAATCGATGGGGCTGTATGTTGATAATGTTCCGTATTTTGAGAAATCAACTTTTGACTTTGATTTTTATGATATACGCCAGATTGAAGTGCTTCGTGGTGCTCAGGGCACACTTTACGGACGAAATGCCGAAGGCGGTATTATCAATATTTACACACTTTCTCCGTTGAATTATCAGGGTACTAAAGTGGAGGTGGGTACCGGCAATTACGGCTTGTTGAAGGCTAAGCTTGCTCATTATGCTAAGCTCTCCAATAACTTCGGATATGCTCTTAGTGGATATTATAACCACGATAATGGATTTTTCACCAATCAGTACACACAAAAACCGGCTGACAAAGAAACCTCTGCCGGTGGACGTTTAAAGCTTGAGTGGAATATTTCGCCGGAGTTTACTGCGCAATATGCTTTGAATTTCGATCATGTTGACCAGGGTGCATTTCCTTATGGAGCTTATGACCTGACAACAAACAAAGTTGCTCAGCCAAGTTTCAATGATCCAATGTCATATAACCGGAATATGCTCACGAATAGTCTGTCTTTGCAATATAAGACTAAATGTTGGATATTGACCTCCATTACTTCGCATCAGCATTTTGAAGATGACATGAAGATGGATTTAGATTATTCGGCAAGTGATAAAATGGCATTGGAACAAATTCAAAAGCAAAACGCACTTAACGAAGAATTGATTCTGAAGTCGAATGCATTGAGCGATTATCAATGGAGTTTTGGAGCCACCGGCTTCCTGCAAAAATTAGATAATACCAGCCCATTGAATATGAAAAACTATCACCTGACAATTCCCGGATTTTTTAATACGGACAATAAAGGTGCAGCACTTTTTCATCAATCAACTTTGAATAATATTTTAATAAAGGGTTTGTCTGTAACGGGAGGTTTAAGGCTGGATTATGAAGATGTAAATCTTGATTATAACACGTACGTAGATCAGGTGGCTACTGCTAAGTTCACCGGAAATGAGTCGGTTTCGTTTACTGAATTGTTGCCCAAGCTCTCACTTAAATATGAGTGGAACGATCGACAGTTTGTATATGCTACTGCATCGCGTGGGTATAAAACCGGTGGTTTTAATGTTCAAATGTTCTCGGATTTACTGACTAATGCATTGCCTCCGTTAAGCATAACGAATCCGGATGTTCGGAAAACAACTTTGTATAAACCCGAATTTAGCTGGAACTATGAAATAGGCGGACAATGCCTTACATTCAATGATCGGTTGAAAACAGCGGTTTCTGTTTTTTATAACAAATTAGATAACCTGCAACTGGCTAAAATATTTTCAAGTACAAGTGGACGTGTTATAACAAATGCAGGACAAGCCGAAAGCAAAGGATTTGAAGTGTCATTGGATGCAAACCTGGGAAGTGGTTTTAGTGCAACTGTAAATTATGGTTATGCAAAAGCCAATTTCACAAATTATACAGACACATTGAAATCGTATAGTGCAACAGGAAAGGTAGTTTATACTCCGGTTGATTATAAGGGAAAATATGTACCTTATGCACCACAAAACACCTTGAGTTTGAGTGGAACTTACGAGCATTCGTTCAAACATGCGTTTATTGACCATGTAATGGCAACGGTTCAATATACAGGAATCGGTAAGATTTACTGGACGGAAGCCAACGATGTATCGCAAGACTTCTATTCGTTAGTAAATGCCAAGGTAGGAGTATCAAAAGGTGGTTTAGGTCTGGAGTTATGGGCTAAAAATCTATTTGATACACGCTATAATGTTTTCTATTTTTACTCAGGAGGTAACTATGGACAACAGGGTAAACCAACGCAGGTTGGTGCTACGTTGAAATTTGAATTTTAATGCATTGATATTATTATTCTAATCTGCTTTAGATTATCGGCTGAATTTCTATCATGAAGTTCAGCCGATTTTTTTTATAAACGGGAGATTCATTCGAGAACCTGCATAGCCGATTTTCATACCTGTGGTAACAGTTACGCACTGATAACATCTACAGGCAATATGACCTGTAATAAATAAGTATTTTTAATCTAAAATTTTAAAATAAACATAATTATTGTTGGCGACGTTAAAAAGAGTTTGTATTTTTGGAGTGTAAAAACGAATAAAAGGTGATATCAATAGACTATAAAGTAGAAATATGCGAACCCTATTGCGTATATCCTGCCAAATGGGGGGATATGTGGAGTAGAAGTGAGGATATATTGGAGTTAGGGGCAATACTAAAAAAAATAAAGTGCATCACAATTCGACAAGACTTAAAATATATAGACATTTATAATTAAATCAGGACTATGTATAAAACTGAACATGGAGATTTTAACGGGACAACTTGGGAAGAATTCTGCCAAATCTGTTTCAAAAGAAAATATGAAGAGGAAGGATATCAAGAGATGCCCGCATGGCAAGGAGACTTAGGAATTGAGGGTTTTACAAGAAGTGGTATCTTGTTCCAATGTTATTGTCCTGACGAAGAGTATTCACCTGATGATTTATACGTTAAGCAAAGGGACAAAATAACAACAGACCTAAAAAAGCTTGACAGTAATGAAACGGAATTAAAAACGTATCTGAAAACAATAAAAGTTAAGCAATGGATCTTCGTAACGCCGGGCTACAAAAAGAAAGACATTGTAAGGCATTGCCAAGAAAAAGCAGAGGAATATAGAAAGTTAAAGTTATCAATTCTTGCGGATAATTTCGATGTTCTTATTTACGATATAGATTTTTTTGCAAATGAAATACATTTAGTTTTGGATTATCGAAAACAGAAAATTGAAATAAACCCATTAACTCAAAAGTCTGAGACTGAAATTGCGGACTGGAAGACTAAAGAAATTTCTCTAGTCGATAATGCAATAAGAAAACACGGACAAAGGTTAACAACCAGTGTTTCAAATCGAGAAAATAAAATAAACACGCTTACGCAACATTCAATTGAACATTTTCTTAATGGAAACATAGCCCTAAAAATTATGCAAGAGAAGTTTCCAAAAGACTTTGAGAAATTTATTCGTGTCGTAAGTTTATTTGAAAAAAAAGTAACAGATATCTGCATTACGAATACAGGAGATAACAATCTGCTTTACAAGCAAATTGAAGATGGTTTAAGAAATAAGTTGAAAGAGGCATTCGTTTATATTGACGAAACAACAATTGATAGACTTACAGAGCAAGTTTTAGCTGATTGGATTTTGAGATGTCCTATAAATTTTGAATAATGGAAGAACAAGACCTAAAAATTACGAAATTATCATTTATTCAGAGACCTATTCCAATCCCTGCTGATTATAGGCCGATGTATAAGATTGCATTAATAGTGTTGATTTTGCGTATATGTTGCAGAGCAGAGACATCTTCATTATTAAAGCTTCATCTCTTTTCTTGGGCATTAACAACAGATGACAATCTGACGAAACTTCGTGAGTATGTTACAAGTAACTTTCAAAGTGATTTCTCTGTTTGGGGCATTGAACCTGCGTTGAACAGAGCTTTACAATTTGCTATAGCAGAAAACATCTGCGAGGTTGCAAACGGAAAGAATTATAAACTAACTGAAAAAGGCAATAGATTTTATGAAATGATAGATGCTGACAACGAGTTGTTTTCCAAGGAAAAGATCTTTTTAAAATTCATAGGAAAAAGTAAAATAACTGACAAACGCTTAACTGCAATGTCAAACCAATGGACAATAAATTATGATGAAAATTAGAGCATTAAAAATTGAAGTGAACACCACAAGCGGGTTATTTGGTGCCGAATATAACTTTTTCGATGGGTTAAATATTATTCGAGGAGACAACAGTACTGGAAAGAGTAGTTT
>Ga0224521_1000314_pt1 | contig 15266 bp, 16 predicted proteins | sample CFST0metaG_FD_182731 | JGI IMG/M metagenome (GOLD analysis project Ga0224521, IMG submission 182731) | Peat soil microbial communities from Stordalen Mire, Sweden - C.F.S.T0 | ecosystem: Environmental > Terrestrial > Soil > Wetlands > Peat | place: Sweden: Norrbotten County, Stordalen Mire... | reverse complement strand
TTATAACTGAATCTACCGGCGCTCCTGCAGGAACGAGTAAGATTATTGTACGCGGTAAACCCAAGCTTGAAATGAACTCCTGAAGGTTGGCTGTGCAACGGATATCTCTTTTCTCTGCTTCCTTTCGTAGAGCTTCGACCTTGTTCATATCTTTGTCAAAACCCACTACTGAGAAACCATGATCAGCCATGTTTAACAAAAGATTACGTCCCATGACACCAAGGCCTACCATACCAATTTCATATTGCTTTCTTTTATCTGTATCTGTCATAATTACACCTTCTTAAGATTACTTATAATACTCTATGCACAAAAACTCTGGTTTCTCATTGGTATGCTTTTTAAAGCACATGATTATCATCTTGCAGTATTTATCTTACAACCAGCCACCCGTAAAACCTGCCAGACGCAAACCCTTGATGATATACGGACAGGTTCTCATAAGGCTCCATAGAAAGCCTGTCTTATAATTCTCAATCATAGCAATGATCGGTCCCTGATTGATCCCAAAATGCCATGGGGAAACCCATCCATTTGATTTATTGGAATTACAAGTATAGGATGGATTAAATGTCGCCTTAAATCCATAGTTGTTAACTACTTTCAAAGCGACCTCGTTTACCAGAAAGTCAATTGTGGGCAATACAATCTCAGGAGCGAAAGGTAGTGATGCAACAACTGCCCATGGTGCGACGGTTCCGTCGTCTGGACCATATGGCACACCGCGCCCAGTATAATCGAAGTATCTACGTTTCTTCCCATTCAGGCTAAGGGTTCGAGGCCCAGGACCGTCACTTGCTGTTATTCCCCAACAATTCCGACTGTAATCTGTGAATTTAAGTGGATTATCAATTGCATACTGCTGCTGAACATAAGTCGCACGACGGCTGTTCTCAAAATAATCAATACCCTTGCTGCGCATGAAAGCATCCTGAATGGCGCGAAAATCTATCCAGATGTGTGACATCTGATGAATGAATAATGGCCCGGCATAAAGATATTCATATCCAAAAATTTTTATCCACTCATAGGTTGAAGCCCATGCAGAATAGCTATTCTCAGGAAGTGGATATGTAGGCGAGCCGAGACCAAGTATATAAAGTACTAAAGCCTCATCATACCCTTTCCATCGGTACCTAAGAAATCCTATTTCCGGTTTCCATCCATGCGTAACAGTTGGACCTTTGTTTTGTGCCCATTGCCAATCGGCACGCCCGTAAATTTCATTGGCAAGGTTTCGTATTTCAAGCTCACTAGCCACATTGGCATCAAAGTAAACTCCTACCGTCAATACACCTGCTAATAATATTGCGCTATCTACAGTTGATAATTCGCATTTCCATGCTCTTTTGCCACTATGCATATCGAGGAAATGATAATAAAATCCGTGGTAACCTGTGGCATCAGGTTCAGGACCTTGTCGACTGTTCCAAAAAAATCTCAAAGTTGTAAGCACTGTTTGTATTGCAGTGTCACGAGTAATAAAGCCATGTTCAACTGCCACAGGATAAATTGTCAAGGAGAGACCAGTAGCGGCAATGCTCGAGGGCCAATCAGATGCAGTCTTGTCTTTTACTAATCCATTTTCGGGATTTGTTTCATGGAGGAAGTAACTGAATGTTTCTCTCTGAAGTCTTTCAAGTGCAACTTCGTCTATGGTTATTTTCCCTCTCATTATATCACTCTGTTTGGCCGTTTCCTTGATTAACAGATTGCATGATGTTGTTAATCATTATCGGCGACTAAAAATGTTAAATGCTCTTAAAAGAGTTTTCTTTTAATGGTTAACCCAGCTTACTTTTAGTAATAATCATTTTGACTGAATTAATTGCTCTTTTTAGTAGGAACAATTAAAAGCGGAATCAAAGTATTATGCAATACTTTTTCCGTAACACTCCCCATAACTACATTTTCCAGCCATTTCCGGCTATGAGATCCAATAACGATAACATCTGCTTTCAGTTCTTTTGCGGTAGCCAGAATAGAATCGGCAAAATCACCTTCTTTGACAATTGTCTGAATTGTTTTATCACCCAAATGTTTTTTTGATGCTTCAAGGAATTTCAGAGATGCCTCCTTCAGTCCCTGAACACTGCTTAATTGTAGCGGGCTTACATCTACAAACCCTGGAAAACCCATGATAGGTGAATATCCTGATGTGGCATAAAATACAGGATCTGTTATCACATGCAACAATTTTACTTCAGCATTCATGGATTTTGCCACTGAAAATCCTACCTCTGCCACTTTTTGTGCAGTTGGATTATAATCCAATGCAATCAATACTTTTTTCATTTTATTTGTTTTTGTATTCATTATATATTTTTTATGATATTTTGGATTCTGATATTAATCAAAAACCTCTGTCTCACAAATATTTTCCTTTCAACCAGGTTACTTACGTCTCCTGGCGACCAGGTATCCCAGCAGAAATACAATGATTATACCAAGCAGAATCAGTACCCAATTCCAGTTTCCCATGTTCATCGAGCTTCCACCACCATGCATCATTCCATTTTGAGTATTACAGGCCATACTTGTAACCGAAAAAGCTATAAAATAAAGTACTCTTTTAAAGGATGTTGTGATTTTGAGCAGTTTCATTATTTTCTGATTATTTGATTAGTAAATTGTTAATTATTCTCATTCACCTTTCCACAATGGTCCCTAACAGAAAATCATGGATTAAATGCACCTAAGGTCCAGATATCCTCTGCATTTACCCGTAAATGATAATTAGGAAATGAAAGGACAGGAAAATAAGCTTTGTTTATCATCTGGTGCGCAAAGTTGCCTAACAGCAAATTGGAAGCGCTCTTCTCCTGCTCTGTCATTATTGAAATCATATCAGCACCTATTGACCGGGAATAATCAAGTGTCAAATCAGTAAGGTTGCCACCATGAAGATGTTCCACTATATAAGGAATTTTATGAGTGACAAGATAAGAAGCTACCTGGTCGGCATATTGATGAAGCTTTTTTTCAATACTCTTTAAATTTGATAACCGTATTGTCAGAAGATGAATCTTTGAACCAAATTTTTTAGCTAGCTCAACCGTATATGGAACTTTTTCACGGGTTTGGAAAGTCATGTCCAGAGGCAATACTATATTATCAATATTTGAAGGGATTTTACTTCTTCTGACAGTGATCACAGGGTTTCTTGAATGAGAGGTAATTTTGTATGCGTTGCCTCCAATGAACAATTCTTCAAAGCCAGACACCCCATGTGTTGAAAGCACTGTCAAAGCATCTTCATGCTTATCTGCCAGATCTGCTATTTCCTTAAATATCTTACCCTCTTTAATTATATAGCTTAATGTAAAATTTAAATTGACTTTCTCTTTATACTTTCGGAGTATACTTTCAAATTTTGTTTGTGCCAGTTGATTTTCCTTTTCCATTTGTTCATAATAGTCGCCGGTATTCTTTCCAATAACATGAACCAATAGAATATTAGCTCCGGTTTTAGTGGCCATCATCATTGCCAGATTTAAACCATTTAATGACTCATCTGAGAGATCAAGAGGAACAATAATTGTCTTCATAGTTTGCTGATTAAATTTTCAAAGTGTTGAATATTCCGTGTTCAATTCTGCCGGAATTCTTGCCAAAGGACGAATGGAATAATTGTTTAAGATTTTTTAAAATTCATTTCATTAAATATTGTATGCAACAAAACAACGGCGGTTTTGTTAGATGGTGTTATTTCGTCTAAATATGGTTTTTATTGCTTCTGAAGCCTCTACAGGAGCAGTTTCGCCCAGCTCCTGCGCATCGTCGAGACTAAGCAGTAATTTTGTTAATTTATTCTTCTCGTCTTCCTTGAGAATACTGAGCAATATGTGATGTGCTCCCTTGTTAAGAATAAAGGAGCTTTTACCGTCGCGAATCGACTTTAGTAATGGTAAAATAGCTGGCCTGCCGATTTTAATAAGACCTTCGGCTGCAATCCATCTGATTTCAAATTCTTTATCACCAAGCAGATTAATCAAAAATGGAATCGACCTTCTGTCGGCTATTAGCTCAACAATCTTAGCAGCTTCCATACGAAGCAATCCATTTTCGGAATTTAGTAGTTTGTGTAGTTTGGGGGTAATGGATTTACCCATCCCTACAAGGGTACTTCTAGCAGCAAGTTTTTTTACAGAGTTTTTAGAATCCAACGATTCTTTAATAAGAGAGGTCAGGTTATCCGGAAAATCTTTAAGGTTAATATCTATTTCACTACTGTCATTTTTATTCATAATCTGAAAAAATCCAAAGTTTAGCATTTACCTGTCGTCAACCAAGTTATACTAAGTGGACGAATTCTTTTTTGACATCATTTCTTTAATTTTAAAAATGAAATATGAAGCGTTAAAGTTAATCTCAGGTAAACTGCTGAGCGTTATATAACTTCCAGAAAAAGTTACATCATTCACATATTTAATGCCATGTTTTCCAAGAAAAAAGCCATCCAGTAATCATGGCAAAATGGTCTTTATTTAGTAAATAAAGGGACTGCAAAAGGGATATCACATCACAATCAAGATTTTGATTGAAAGACTGTTAAGTAAAACTTAACATTTTTCATTTTCAGTGTATTATAATATCTTGCAGGATATAGATACTAGCTCCGGAAAAAAATCCGATTAAAGCAAGCCATCTTATTTTTTTAAGATACCAAAAAAAGTTTATTTTTTGCATACTCATAGCAGCCACACCAGCGGCAGAGCCAATTATCAGGGCACTGCCACCAGTTCCAGTACAGTATGCCAGAAATTCCCAGAAATAGTGGTCTGGAGGATATTGCGTTAGGTCGTACATACCTTGTGCTGCAGCAACCAAAGGAACATTATCAATAACAGATGAGACCAAACCGATTGAGATTACAATGATACTCTCATTTCCAATCTTAGATGCCATATACCTAGCCAGATTCGTTAAAATACCGGTAGATTGCAGGGCAGAAATTGCAATCAAAATTCCAAGAAAAAACAGTATAGTTGAAGTGTCAACTTTTCGAAGTGCGTGCACTACTGAGAAATTACGTCTGTCCTCTTCATCTTTTGAACCGTGAAGAATCTATCATCTAAATAACAAACAAAATTATCTGATAGTTATATAAGTTATCGCAAGATATGAAGTTGACACCAAATCCAGAAATGAACTAGACGTGGACAAATCACTGTCAAAATCCACTATACCAGATTAATCATGTATCTATGGAGAAATAAGGCAGCCAGTTTAAAGTGGTTCCTTGAAAATTAAATTTCTAATACTCTCAGAAGTTCCACTTAAGCCTCAAAAAACCAAAATTAATATGTTTAGGTTGCGCTGGAACTTTCCTCTTGAGATTTTATTGCAACCAGGTCACTTTTTGCTTTATTCAGATCCTGTGTACTCTGAAGCTTTTCTGATGGAAGAGATTCAAATTGAATCTCTTCATTATTGAAATTAAGTTTATTCTTTGAATTTGAAATAAGCGCTGTAGCCGATGTGATTAGTAAAACAATAATTACTACCGAGCCTGCAGTTGTTAACGTTTTTTCTTTCATAGCCTTTGTATTTTAATTAAATTTATTTAATCTGAATACAACAAAATATATGCCAGATATAGCTCATTAACAACATATTAACTTTTGATTAAGACAATCTCAACTTTTTGTTTCCAGGAAAGTTAAGTGACTTTACAAGTCCAGAGACTTCTGTGACTTAATTACCATGGAGGAACTTATTATATGCGGAAACAATATTTTTCCTTGTGATCAGACCAATCAGTTTCCCTGTATCATTGTTCTCGATAACAGGAATACGTCCTATGTCATGCTCGCCCAGCTTCTCCAGAGCATTCTTCAGAGTCTCCCCCGGGAAGCACACAACAAGATTATAAGACATAATCTCCGCCACAGCGATATCCCCTCTTCCATTCTTTAATGCATCGTAAATGTCTTGATGCGTGATCATTCCCTTAAGCCGGCCATTGCTATCAAGTACAGGGAATCCCCTATGGGAAGAGGATTTTAACAAGGACTCTGCATCTGAGACTGTTGCTGATTCATTAATAGTAATTACCTTTCTGAACATGGCTTCCGAAACTTTAATCTTCTCCAACAGATCTTCATTCTTTAACTTTAGGATATCGATGCCTCTTCTCCTCAGTTTCAAAGTATATATGGAGTCTTTTGAAATCCATTTAAGAACAAGAGTAGAGATAACACAGGCGACCATTAATGGCAGAATTATCTTATAATCTCCTGTCATTTCAAAGAGAATAAGAATTGCCGAAATTGGTGCCTGTGCGGCTCCTGCAAATACTGCAGCCATTCCTACAAGGGCGTAGGCGCCCGGAGAAACCAAAATTCCGGGGAATATCAGATGAAGCATTGAGCCGAAAGAACTTCCTAGCATTGCTCCTATAAACAGTGAAGGGGCAAAAACACCACCTGATCCCCCTGATCCCAAAGTAAGTGATGTTGCTATTATCTTTAAAGCTATAAGTCCAAGTACAAGCATTGGACCTAATTGTCCATTCAGAGTTTGTTCGATCGAAGGATAGCCAACTCCAAAAATCTGTGGGAAATATAACCCGATACAACCCAGGAATAATCCTCCGACAGCAGGTTTTAAATAATAGGGTATTTTAATTGCGTCGAAAAGGTCCTCACATTTGTAGAGTCCTTTAATAAAGAGCCAGCCAACTAAAGCAGAAAGCAAACCAAGCACAACATAAAACAGGATGTCATAGCTGCTTAGCAATTCATATGGAGGAGTAATAAATGCCGGACTGGATCCCAGGAAGGTTCTTGATATCACAGTGGCCGTAACAGCGGAAAGTACTACAGAAGAAAAATAGCGGGTTCCATATTCCCGCAGAATTACTTCCAGCCCAAAGAATATTCCGGCAAGAGGAGCATTAAATGTAGCAGCGATACCACCTGCAGCGCCACAGGCAATAAGTATTCTTTTTTTATCCTCCGATAAACGGAATATTTGCCCGATTGTCGAACCCAAAGCCGAACTAATCTGTACTATAGGACCTTCCCGACCAACAGAACCACCTGAACCAATACAAATAGAAGAAACAATCGCCTTTATTGCTGCCACCCTTGGTCTGATTTTACTCCCTGAAACAGCAACTGCCAACATTACTTCAGGTACACCATGACCTTTTGCTTCGCTGGCAAAAAAATAAACCACAAGTCCAACAATCAGACCACCTATAGCCGGGATAATAATAACATAGTAAGATCCAAGAAATGAGAATGCGTGCTGCCCCTGAGTAAAGAACAGCTTTTGAAAGAATGCTATCATCCACCTGAAAAGGATGGCACCGAATCCTGCGCCGACACCTATAAGGGTCGCAAAAAAAAGTAGGAAAATCGTTTCGGAAGTCTGGAAATAACTCAATAATAGCTTAATGTACTTTTGACCATATGCTACTATTGGGTCACTGATTCTCCGGATTATTTCAATAATTTTATTCAGATTTATTCTAAAGTTAATAAATTTCATTTCAGATATGGTGATGTAAATGTTTTGTAATATAGTCGACATCTTTTCCGACACCCCTTATCCGACCTGAATAAAGTCTGGTTGCCCATATCATAATCACTATTTTCGAGTCAGTCTCATAATGATTGTTTTTGAAATCAATCTTCATTCCTTATCAATGCAAAGTTTAATAGCCTTCAATTCTATAACTTCACTAAAGTTCCAATTTATATAGAATTTTAGAATTACCCTGATAATTACGATAATTTTAAAAGTCTAACACAAGCAAAATTAAAATGTTCAGAGAAAATCCAACACAATTTTAAAATCTGATTACTGCAATATTAGAGTATTTTGTATGTTCTTATTTTTTCAGGGTAAGTATAAATCGAAATGTTGTACCATATGCAGTCTAATTTGAAATAATACGTGTTCCTCATATGGAAGTTGATCTCTAATTCAGGTCATCTTAGATATCTGTTATTCATCTGAACTCGAAGTAGTATTATGATTCTCTATCCCCTCTTACTTAATTCACGCAGTGAGTCATATTTTACTATTTTTAAATCCTTTTCATTCAGGGCAATCAAACCATCCTTTTCAAACATTTTAAGGAGTTTCACGGTACTTTCCGTCGAAATTCCTGCGAAATCTGCGAGATCCTTCCGCGAAAGCAGCTGAAATATTTCTGCTTTTTCGTTTTTTAAACTATCAAGGTACAATAAGGTATCTGCCATACGGCCATTCATCTGTTTATACATAAGGTTGCGAACAGTGTTAAGAAGGTTAGTATTTTGCTCACAGTATCTTTTAATAATATTGAATGCGAACATTCCGTTTTGTTTAACCACTTTAGCAATAGCTTCCTTTTCAATCAGGAATACATGGCAATCAGTCAAGGCGACAGAGGAATAATTGAAAGTATTTTCTGCAAGCACGGCTGAAAGTCCGACAAATTCACCAGGTTTGATAATCCGCAAGTTGAAGTTCTTTATACCGTCACCTTCGAGGTATTGTTTCGCAAAACCATCTATTATAAACAAAACATACGAGGCAAATGCACCCTGTTTGGTGAGATTATCTTCTTTACGAAAAAGCACCTGAGTTTTGCTTGCCCTCACAACTTCTGCCTCTTCCGGTAAAAGCATCTGAAAGCATGGTGCCTGTATATCACAAATAAAATCGCTGTCAGTTTCGAGTATGGTTTTCATGTCTTATTAATCCATTAAAAGGTACAAAGTTAACTTAAATCAATAAAAAACTTGTCCTGAATCAACTGTTAACTTATTGTACTGCTTCCGTAATTTGCCAATTTATGAGACAATGCTCCGTACTTTTGTAGCGTAAACTTAAATATAAAAAGTCATGTTGTACACTAATTTAAAACATCTCGAATCAATTGCTGATCATAATAAGGCAATAAGTGAAAATGAAAATGTAATGGTAATTTGTGGACGAATGGGTCCGATGTGTATCCCTGTTTATGGAATAGCCGAGGAACTTGAAACGGAATATACACATGTAAAGTTTTTTGACATGGAATTTGACAATCCTATATCTGATGTCATCCGGATCTTACCTGAAGTTCGTGGATTCATGGGAATACCATTTACAATCTATTATAAAAATGGCAAAGTGGCTAAAGCTACTTCCAGTATCCAGACTAAAGACCAGGTAAGATCAATTTTGAACAAAGAATTTTCTGTAACGGTAACAGCCTAATTACATGGACACAAATAACCATTACGATGCAATTATTATAGGTGCAGGGCCAGCCGGTCTTACGGCAGGAATTTACCTGTCGCGTGCAAAGATGAAAACACTAATTGTAAATGAAGGTACCGCTGGCGGCCAATTGGTTCTGACTCACGAAATAGCAAACTATCCGGGAGTCGAAAGTATCAGTGGTTATCAGCTCGCCAACATAATGAAGAAACAAGCTAAAAGCTTCGGATGCGATATTAAAGGAAATGTCTCTGTAAAAAATATAAACCTCCCGGGAGAAATAAAAACAGTGACCCTTTCCGACGGAAGTGTAATGACTTCCGATGCGGTGATACTTTCCCCCGGGGGAAGGTCCCGTACTCTTAACGTAGCAGGAGAAGACAATTTTAAAGGCAAAGGTATCTCCTATTGTGCCACCTGTGATGGAGATTTCTTTACTGACAAAGAAATTGTGGTAGTAGGTGGTGGAAATTCGGCTCTCGAAGAAGCTGTCTCACTAACCAAATATGCGAGCAAGGTAACTATAGTTCACCAGTTTGATCATTTTCAGGCGTTTGAAAATGCCATTGAAGAAGCAAGGAACAATCCCAAGATCCATTTTATAATGGAATCAACAATTACAGCTTTTCATGGCAATGAGAATCTTGAAAGTGTTGATATTAAAAACCTAAGATCGGGCGAAACGAATAATTTCAAAACCGATGGTACTTTTATTTTTATAGGATACCTGCCCAACACTGAATTTTTAAAGAACAAGGTTGATTTGAACAAATGGGGTGAGATTGTTGTAAAGAATGATATGTCCACAGATATTGAAGGAGTATATGCTGCCGGAGACAGTACTGCAAAACGATACCGACAGGTTACTACTGCCGTGGGCGATGGAACAGTAGCAGCACTGGCAGCTTCAGGTTATCTTAACGAATTGAAAGTAAAACAAAAACAATTAATAACAATATAACATGCATACTACAATTATAATTACAGGTATTCTGATTACAGTTTTTGGTGGATTATATCTGATGGCCCGTGCCAGAATGAAAAATATTCCAGTTGTTGCTGATAACGATAACATTCTGACATTAACTGATAAAAATTTCAGCCATCAGACAAAAAATAAGTTGATCCTTGTGGATTTCTGGGCAAGCTGGTGTGCTCCATGCCGAATGATGGCTCCTGTTTTGAATGCGGTTGCTGATGAATTGACCGGCAATTCACATGTGGGAAAGGTAAATATTGAACAATACCAATCACTCGCACAAAAATTCCAGGTAAGAAATATCCCTACACTGATTTTATTAAGAAATGGTATTGAAGTAAACCGTTTTGTCGGAATAAAAAATAAAGAATTCCTCCTGCAACAAATCAATAAGGTTAAGTAAAAGACATGAAAGGGAAATTCGACTCACTAATTCATGATATTCGTCCGGTTATTGTTGATTTTCATGCACTGTGGTGTAGTCCATGTAAAATACAATCTCCAATTTTAAAAGAGGTTGCAAATGAGCTTGGGGACAGGATCAGGGTTATAAAAATTGATGTAGATCAGAATAGTGAGATAGCCAGCCGGTACAATATTCAAAGTGTCCCTACACTCATTATTTTTAAAAATGGCAAGCAGATTTGGAGGCAGTCTGGAGTGGTTAGCAAAAATCAATTGTATAACGTCTTAACGCAAAATATTTAAATGGTATATCAAAAAAATAATTAAAATGAAAAGTAAGCAAATGAAAAAAAACATGGGAACAATTGACAAAACAATCAGGATACTGGTTGCTGTCGTAGTGGTTGTATTGTATTTTACTCACGTAATTTCGGGTGTCCTGGCAATAATACTTCTGGCCTTGTCAGCAATCTTTGTTGTAACAAGTCTTATAAGTTTTTGCCCCCTTTACCTGCCACTTGGTTTAAGTACCAGGAAGAAAGAAAAATGAGTTGAGATACATGCTGAATTTGGCTGAGTAAGTCCGGGTTCGCTGAATTAAACTAATGACCCTTGTAAATTTAACACCTTACAAGGGCTTTTAATTTCTAAGGTACAATTGACTTCCCGTAACTGCATATCGGTTTTCATTACAGCCAGTGAATCAATATAGATACCAATACCCCACCTAAAACAATCCAAATGACATCGACTTTGCGTACCAATAATATAAAAGCTGCGAGGACGAGCAATATATTTACAAGATTCCAGTGAATACCAATTGTAAAGCGATAAGTAACTATCACCAGTAAGCCTACAAAAGAACATAGAAGTCCATTTATTACTTTATTGAATTGAGGGTATGTTCGTAGTTTATCAAAAAAAGGAATTATACCCATAAGGATGAGGAATGATGGGGTAAAAACATATATTGTGGCTAGCAGACTTCCTAAAATACCAAAATGCATGTAGCCAAAGAAGGTTGCGGCAATGATAATAGAACCCGGCGTTACCTGACCAAGTATTGCGCCATCCATAAATGTATGTGCATCAAACCATCCGTATAAATCAACCAACTCGTGGTACATAATTGGCATTGAAGCAAGTCCTCCGCCAAATGAGAAGAGATCGATCCTTAACATTAATGTTGCCAATGTAAAATATCCTTTGGAAAGGATGAAAAGAAACAATATACTTATTCCTGTTAACGACAATGCCAGCAGAAAGAACCAGAAGGTTTTGGATTTCACTGATTTTTCTGATATACTCAATTCTTTACTTGAAAAGAGAAAACCTAAAAGTCCGGCAAATAATAATACCAAAGCAGGATGTAATCTGGTCAGGAACAAACCTGCAGCAACAGCTGAAATAATCCAGTCATTCACGGTCCGGAAATTCTTTTTTCCAAAGATGTAAGCTGCGTTTGCAACAATAGCAATCATAATAACTCTTAAGCTGGATAGTACTAATTCAACTCCCGATAGGTTTCTGGAATGTTTGTATAAGACCGATAAAATAAACATGATAAGAAAAGCGGGAAGCCCAAATCCAATAAAACATACTAATGCCCCTCGGATACCTTTTAATTTCAATCCTATATATGCCACCAGCTGCATTATAATAGCTCCGGGAATAACCTGACAAAGCGCAAGGCCTGAGTCAAAAGTAATTGCATCCATCCATTTCTTTTTATCTACGACATGTTTCCTGACATGTGCAAACATTGCTAACCCCCCAAAGGCTGTAAGTCCCATCCAGAAGAATGTCAGGAACAAATCAATATAGGAGGGTTTTTCCTTCTGGCTAATTTCCATTGTGAGATACAATTTAATTATACTTAAAATTAGTATTTAAACAGGAAAAACGCATTGAAAAAATCTGACCCTAAAATAGGAAAATTGAAGATTAGATTGTTTTAATAAAAAATTATGAGTTGAGCAGATTTTTAAAATTGTACAGATGAATTTATGATTATAACATTTTAATTATATGAAGACAAATATTGCTATCAATACTGAACCTGGCCTTAAAAGCAGAATTTATTGCATGAGATCGATAAGCAGAAAGCATTACGGAATTCCAGTGCTGATTTTTGTGCTCTTTATAATATTGAATAATCAGTTTACTGCGTGTACAAATATGAATTCACCCTTTTATAATCAAGTTTTGAATGACTTTGATACAACCAGTTACTTTATAGCAGTAGATATAAAATCTCCATTTTATAAAGGACGCACAATAATTGAAAATAATAACCTGTATCTATATTTGCACAAAACAAAGGGTTTTGATAAGGGGAAATATATTTATTTTATGAAAAGAACATTAAGACATCATAGAGCTTTAAAAGTTACAGATAAGGATATTATCGTTTGGAAATTCATAAAAGTATCTGAGTTGGAAAGTGTTATACATATTGCCGACAGTGGCAGGGACAATTTTGTTGCTAATTACTTTAATGGAACCGTCTTGAATTATGGCATAACTTATAAAGAGCAAAATGCCGTAATAAATCAACTTTTTTATTGGGAAATTCCTTCAAAAATCGATAAGCTGACGGGAGAATTAATTATTGGATAGTTTTGATTCCGGGAGTTCTAATTGCTCTCGAAGTTACGATTTGACAAAATCTGCAAAGACTCTTCAGTATCCTGAGAAATCCATATTTCAAATCTATCTAATTTTAGATCTGGTTTACAAGCTCTTCTTTCAACCACAGATTGATTAAGCAAGACTAATCACCTTTCTGATACAGGGAACTTGCTGAAATAATAAAATATCTTAGAAAAATTTTATTGTTAAGAGTTTCTTAATCAATGGTTAAATTATTGTTAATGAAGGATATTCGGCATTCAATTGGCTTATCTTTACAGAATTAAAAGAAGTAAATAAAATGAAAAGTAATTAAAATAAATTAACATGAAAACAAAAAAAAATTTAACTGCATTTTTGGTAGCAATCTTTAGCGTTGCAAGTACCTTATTTGTGTACTCACAAATAAATGTCAGCTCAAGGCAAACGCTAACAAACCAGATTAATAGTCCGATTGAAAGGACTGGCCCAGTTGTTTTAACTTCGATGCAGGCTCCTGATGGACCTGTTGACCTCACATATGCTGCCGGACAATGCGTTCAGTCAGTTGTACACGTCAGGGTAAGATCAACTATCGCTAATGAAGATGGATCTGACAATCCGTTCTCTCAGTTTTTTGGTGAAAACAATATGAAACAAGAACCAAGAAAAGTTACCGGTTTCGGATCGGGCGTAATCATTTCTCCTGACGGATATATAGTAACCAACAACCATGTAGTTGACGGAGCAGATTCTATTCAGGTGACTCTTAATAATAATAAATCGTATACTGCTGCAATCGTCGGAAGAGATCCAGATACAGATCTTGCATTAATCAAAATTAATGCAGAAAACCTGCCTGCAATAAAATTTGGCGATTCAGATAACCTGAAGCTCGGAGAATGGGTACTGGCTGTAGGAAATCCTTTTAACCTTACTTCAACAGTTACAGCAGGGATAGTAAGTGCAAAAGGCAGGAGTCTTAGCATGGATGGCAGTTATAAACTTGAATCTTTTATTCAGACAGATGCTGCCCTTAATATGGGAAACAGCGGAGGAGCACTGGTTAATACCAAAGGAGAGCTTGTAGGAATCACCTCTGCAATAATTTCACCAACCGGAACTTACTCAGGCAATTCATTCGCCATTCCTATAAATATAGTTAAAAAAACCGTAGCTGATCTGCAGAAATATGGAAGGGTACAAAGGGCCTTTTTGGGAATATCTATCCGGGAAGTCACTTCAGATCTTGCCCAGTCAGTAAAACTCGAAAATGTAAGCGGAGCATACATTGCATCCGTTGTTCCGGACGGTGCTGCTGCAATTGCCGGACTTAAGGCAAAAGATGTAATTATAAAAATCAATGATAAAAATATTGGATCCCCTGCACAGCTTGAGGAAACATTAGCACAGCACCATCCGGGAGATCAGATAAATATAACCTATTTCAGGAATGCCAGGGAGAATACAGCCTCGGTTGAACTCAAAAATGTCGATGGTACCACTATAGTTGTTCTGGAAAGCACAGGTGAAGCAGTTTTTGGTTCCAAACTAATACCCCTCACTTCACAGGAGAAGGAAAAATATGCAATTGATTCCGGAACAAAAGTCACCAGTGTTGGTGAAGGAAAATTAAAAGATCTTGGTATAAAAAACGGAACTATCATCTCTGCAATAAACGGCAAAAAGGTAAATAATGTTTCTGAAATAAGAGAAGCAACCTCCGATGGTGAATTCCTTTCTTCACTAGAAGGGATACAACCAAATGGGATGTATTTCAGTTATCAGTTTAAAAACTAAAATTTAATATGTTTTTAGCTTGTAAGGATTAGTCTTGTACACCATCTGTCTGAACAACGATGAAGACAGATGGTGTTCTGATTAATTATTCCAGCAGATGATTCTCCCTTAAACACAACAGACTATTACAAAAATTATTAATTCGTTGATCCTTAATAATTATTAACAATTTGACTGTTAATAACTTATATTCTTTGAAGTCTTGTTTTTTGCTTAGATTTTGATTAAATTTGATCAAAACCCTGCAAATCATGTTAAAGAAATTACCTGT
>Ga0224521_1000311_pt1 | contig 15340 bp, 17 predicted proteins | sample CFST0metaG_FD_182731 | JGI IMG/M metagenome (GOLD analysis project Ga0224521, IMG submission 182731) | Peat soil microbial communities from Stordalen Mire, Sweden - C.F.S.T0 | ecosystem: Environmental > Terrestrial > Soil > Wetlands > Peat | place: Sweden: Norrbotten County, Stordalen Mire... | reverse complement strand
CAGTTATTTGATTTGGACGGCTATTTCGGTTCGGCGGTATTCGGCGAAGGGCACGTACCACACGTTCCGAAAGATTGGCGACATTTTACACCGCCACCGGATGAACAGACCCAGGGTGCGACCGGACCCGACCGCGGACGCGGATTGGTGATACAGGCAGGTATAAATGAATTTTACCTCGTTGGCGCCAGTTACCGATTATACCTGCGCCCGAAAATGGCTCCGGAAAAGAGATTGGACGCAACGTTTGTAACGGACCACTGGCAGAGTAAATTAGCTCATCAGCTCAAAGTGGATGAAGGGCATTTCGACAAAAACGGTGAATTTACCGTAGACCGACGGCGGAATGGGGATGTTATCAGCGGGGGGGTGTGGGTTGAGGCGGATTGCGGCGTGATTAGAGTGATAATGTGCGACTAGCAAATTAACTAGCAAATAGATATCGGGAACAACAGAAAAGCTCCGCAGGTTTTAAACCTGTGGAGCTTTATTTTACTATCTGGTGTCCAAAGGTAATAAATAGATGCTTTTCGGGAAAGGTATTACACTTGGTTTGAGATTTATACTCAGGGAAAATCTTAATCATTTTAAGGTTTGGCAATCTTGCAGACCACTATGATACTGTTCACATTTGCAGACCTTGATCGGTTCGAAAATACCATTAGATAAATTCCTGTTTTCACGGGAAAGACATTGGTAGAGGAGATATTTTTAAAGTAATATAAAATTTAGCTAAGGCGATGTCAATTACAAGTTGTAATAATGCGTTTACTTACGGCATAAAATTGAAATAATAAATATAAAAATAAAGGAAGGCGGGGTCACTTCATTTTCCCCGCCTTCCTTTGTAAGTTGTTTTAGTTAGATAGAAACGGAACTATTTCTTGGACGGATCAATCCAAATCTGTTTGATCATAGGCATCTGGTTGTAGTAACCGGCTTCAAGTTCGCCATAGTAATTTTGTACCCACGGCCAATAACAGTTCAGCACGTAGGGTTGGGCAAACGGGATAGCGCCGCAATCATCGAGGAACGATACGGCCAGTGCCTGTATCTTGGCGGTCCGGTCAACCGGATCAGTATCTGCTGACATCGCCGCAAACTGCGCCTGAAAAGGTTCAGTTGTCAGATACGTGGGCCCGATACGGGTTCCGTCTAACAGGTTCAAGGTGGTCAACGGGTTGACCACGGTGTAGGTGGTTTCAAGCAAATCCGGATAAGTGACGTTATTGGAGGCGGTGGTCATACTGGTGGTATCAAGTGTTTTGATAGTGAGTGTAACACCAATCTGAGCCCAATTCGTTTGAAGGAAGTTGGCTAAATCGTTATGAATATCCAAAGTATCAGTATAAACGCTGATAGTAAACCCATTGGGGTAACCGGCAGCAGATAACATCTGTTTTGCCAGTGTCACGTTATATTTATACAATTGCTGGTCGGCCGCAGGCAGTGAAGCTAAAGGAGTAAAACCAGGCATCTGCGGACCTAACGGCCAGGAAACAATCGGACCACCGTTGAGCAACAAGTTAGAAACAGTTTGCAGGTCGGTACCAATCATCAATGCCTGACGAACTGATTTGTTACTCAATACTTTGGAGTTCAGTCTATTAACTTTATAAATAGTAATCTTTCCACTCAGATATTTAATCTGGTTCATGGAAGGAGCGGATGTTGCAAGGCTTTGCTGGTTTGAAACGGGAACGAATGGATCCCAATCAATCTTGCCGACACGAACTGCTGCGATTTGGGTAGAGGCATCAGGGATGATCGGGTAATAGAGGGTTTGGATAAACGGCAGGTTGTATGATTTACCGTTAAGTGTTGTGGTGCCCCAATAGTTCGTGTTACGGGTATAAGTGGCTTCGGAACCTACGACATAAGACGTAAGAATAAACGGTCCGGTGCCGACGGTATTCCGCCAGTCATCCCCAGTTAGGTTCGCAGTCGCCATTTCCTGCGGTTGAATTGCGCCCATGTTCATCCCGCCGCCAAACAGGAAGTCCCAGTTAGCAGCATAGGAATTTAATGTAAATACGACGGTATACTTATCGGGAGCAGCGACGTTGTTAACAAAATTGAGGAAACTGCTCGGTCCGGGCGTAGCTTTGGTACGGTTAATACTATAGATAACGTCCGCAGACGTAAATTCCCGCGGCGCCATACCTATTTTGACATTTCCGGTAAACATTACGCCCTTGCGTAAGGTGAAGGTCATGGTATACGGGGTGGCGGTAACATTGGTGGCATTAATTGTCCAGCCGGTTGAAAGTTCACCGCCCAGATACTGTTCGGGGACGTTTTCGTAAATGTTAAATGCAAAGGCGTTGGTACCTCTCGGTCCGTACTTATTGATGTCGCCGCAGACTAACATTTCAGTGAAGGGGTTATCCCAGACAGTAGCCATGGGAAGGCCGGAGGTCAAGTCGTCAAAACCAGTACCACTGGCATTACCCCAGTTGGTGTACACGGTTAATGACCCGCCATATTGAGGTGTGCCGGTCTGAACCGGGGTGGTAGTAGTTGCGGTGGTGGCTGTGGTTGCAGTTGTGACTACGGTTGATGTCGTGGAAACTGTGGGTGTGGTGCCCAAGGTTGTGGTTACCGATGTTGTTGTCGGTGTGGTGGTTGTCGATGTTGATGTTGCGGTACCGCAAGATGACAATATCGCAGATACGGCGAGCAAACAACTCAACACCAACCAAACGGCTTTTCTTGGCATCATTTCTCTCCTTTTATTATTTTTAAATACAGGTAACTTAACTGAGCCGGGTTATTATCTTTCCGGATATCCAAATCTCCTGATTTTGAATAAATATATACTTTTTTAGTGTTCTTGTCAAATACAATTCGTCTCGTTTCAGGTGAATAACCGCTCAACCGAATGAAAATGATTTGATATCAAATAAGTATACTAATGTTTTTGAATTGATGAAGCCTCCCACTTTTGTTAATTTATTGAGGGGCGAACATATGTTCATTGACAAACCTAATGATTAATGGTAGCATCGTACTGATTTAATCAAGGAAGGGTTAAATAGGCAAAAATTATTGAATTCAGGTATTATAGTCTTGCCAATACGGAAAAATACTATTAAAGGCAAAACAATTTATGCGTTCTTATCTTATTAGAAGAGTACTGTTAATTATCCCCACTTTTATAGTGGTGAGTATGATAATTTTCCTAATATTACGTCTGATTCCCGGTAATGTCATAGATACCATTGCAGCGCAGTACATCTATTTGTCTAATCTGGATAAGACCGCCATTGAAAAAGCATTGGGATTAAATGTTCCGCTTTACATTCAATATTTCCGCTGGATGGGACAAATATTCCTGCATGGAAATTTCGGGAAATCTTTTGTCACAAATCTGCCGGTAACGACGGATATAAAAGCCAGATGGCCGGTAACCTTTGAGCTCGGTATAATGGCACTGATATTAGCGCAGTTGATTGCATTACCCGTGGGCATCTATTCGGCGATGCGGCAAGATACGGTTGGCGATTATATCACGCGCACTATTGCCGTATTGCTAATCGCGGTTCCCGACTTCTGGGTTGCGACGCTGGTAATTGTTTTCCCTTCAATATGGTGGCATTACACTCCTTCGATTATGCTGATCTCCTTTGGAAAAGACCCGCTGGGGAACTTAAAAATGTTCATCATACCGGCGATAGTCCTGGGTATGCAGTTGTCCGGAATGACCATGAGAATGATGCGCACCATGATGCTGGAAGTTTTACGGCAGGACTACATCCGAACTGCCTGGGCGAAGGGACTGACAGAAAGAGTCGTTGTGATGAGGCATGCGTTGAAGAATGCGTTCATCCCGGTTATCACCATCATCGGGTGGCAGATACCGCTGCTGGTCGGCGGCGCAGTTATCATTGAAAACATCTTCCAATTACCCGGCATGGGTCAACTGATGGTCAGTTCAGTGCAACAAAGGGACTACCCGACGATAAGCGCAATAATGATAATTTTAACATCGGCGGTTTTAGTCCTGAACCTGTTTATTGATATGGTATATTCTTTCCTGGATCCCAGAATTCATTATAAATAGAAAATAAATCGGGAAATAAATAAACACATGGCAGACAAACCAATAACCGAAACGGGTGAGAAAAAGCACCGCTCTTTTACGGCAGATTTAATTTTCAGAATGATTACTGAAAAGCCGCTGGGAGCAGTGGGTTTTGTTATCACTATCGTTTTCCTAGTAACTGCTATTTTTGCGAACTTCTTAGCGCCATATAATCCACAGATGTATCATGGTTTGAGCGGTCTACAGGGGCCGTCTTTAAAATTCTGGCTGGGGACAGATAATATGGGAAGGGACCTGCTCAGCCGTATTATTTACGGGGCGCGTATTTCGGTTATTGTCGGCTTGGGGGCATCCCTGATGGCTTCTGTGGTTGAAATAACCATCGGGGTGCTCAGCGGATATATCGGCGGAAAATTCGACCTAATCGTACAGAGATGTGTCGACGCGATGATGTGCTTTCCTACTTTGATTTTAATGATGGTCATCGTCTCGCTGGTAAGTCCCGGAGTTATTCAGTTTATCCTTGTTCTAGGGATAAACTGGGGCATCACCGGTTCCAGATTGATAAGAAGCGCGACCATCACTGCCAAAGAGAATATGTACGTTCAGGCAGCGGTGTCCATCGGGGCTCCACCCCGCACTATTATCTTCGACCACATACTGCGTAATATTATGGCACCGATTATTGTGCAATTTACCGTGAGAATACCGGCGGTTATTTTAACCGAGGCCAGTTTAAGTTTCCTGGGTTTAGGTATCCCTGCTCCGGCGATAAGCTGGGGCGGTATGCTCAGCGGCAGCGCGCGTACCTATATGCTGGAGGATGCGTGGATTGGCATCTGGCCAGGTGTCGCATTAAGCTTAGTAGTCTGGGGTGTAAGCATGTTTGGCGATGCATTGAGAGATTTACTGGACCCGAGGCTGCGCGGCGGTATCGGCCGCTATAACGCGAAAGTTAAAAGGAAACCAGTTGTTGTTGAGCATGTCTCTAATATAGAAACCTAGTTTTCAGATAAATGAAAAGCCGCTTATATCCGGATGTTCTTTTCGCGAAGAAAAAAATTTGTAACATTATATCCAATTATCCCACGCAAAGCATAAAGAAATAAATATGATACAAAATTGCGAGTATACATAAGAAATTATTTGCCTGATAAAAACGGTGAAGGAGTGTAGAAGATGACAGTCCGTTTTATGGATCCGATTAATGCAATAAAATATAGAGATATCATCAATGCCGACCCAGAGTTCAAAATCGCTGCCAGGTATATGTCTAAAGACATGTGTGTTGAAGCCGGGAACAGCCGATGTATAGTGAAGTTCAGGGACGGCGTCGTTACCGAAATCAAATTTGAAGATGCTTTTGCGGAACGCTGGGATTTTGCGGTTAGAGCCTCGGTTGACGCCTGGGAAAAATTCCTACAGCCAATTCCGCCGCGCTTCTACGATGGGCTATTCGGCGGTATGATACGCGGTAATTTTCGCATTGAAGGCGATACCGTCATGTGTTTCAGTCATTTTTGGGCGGTGACGCGGATGTGCGACATCTTCCGGGAATTACAGAATAAATGACAATTACCAAAATTCAATCGAGAGGAGAAAAAAATGGCAAGATTTGAACCGATGACGGGTAGATATATTTATCTGACAGTACAGGGGATTGAGTACCGGATTTATTATGAAGAAAGCGGAAAGGGGATCCCGATCATATGCCAACATGCCGGCGGGTCTCAGACTTTAGAATGGCGATTCATGTTGAACGACCCAGAAATTATTTCAAAATACCGTGTCATCAGTGCAGACTTGCCTTATCATGGCAAGTCATTACCACCGGAATCAGAAGAATGGTGGAAGCAGGAATATAAACTGACGAAGAGTTTTTTCATAGATTTTCAACTTGAACTAAGCCGTGCGCTGGGACTGGAACGGCCGATATACATCGGGCAGAATTCAGCCGGGTTTTTAGCACTGGACCTGGCGTTGGAAAAACCGGATGATTTCCGGGCTGTAATCGGGGTTAATACAGCGATAAAGGGCGGACCGGCAACTCTCGAAAAATATTATCATCCTTATATCGGGAATGATTATAAGCGGGCAACCTCGCTATATTTCTGCGCGCCTTTCAGTCCTGAGAAGTTACGACGAGCTGATTCCTGGTGCGCAATGTTGTGCGCACCTCCGGTGACTAAAGGCGATCTGAATTACTATTTCAAAGAACATGATTTGACAGGACAAACCGAAAAAATTGATACCAAACGCTGCGGGGTTTACCTGCTTACCGGTGAATACGACCCAACAAGTTCGATTGAAGATACAATAGCTTTGGCAAAAGAAATCAAGGGCGCCAAATTTACAGCAATGAAGGGTCTTTCACACTGCGGAATGCCGGAAAACCCACAATTGTTCAAAACGTATCTGATGCCAATATTAGATGAGATAACAAAGCTGCACCCAAAATAGAAAAGAGTAAAGTTCAAATTATGGTAATTTGAACTTTACTGACCGGTTAATAATAACTGACTACAACTAATATTTGGGCAGGGCTGGTTACGCCATCTAAAGAGGCGGTGATGTTGGCCATACCTGCCGCTATGCCGGTGGCTAATCCAGATTTATCGATAGTAGCAGCCGCAGTATTATCGCTGGCCCAGGTAACCTGAGAAGTAATATCAGCGTTTGTGCCATTAGAGTATGTCCCAACGGCAGTAAATTGCTGTGTTTTACCTTTCGATAAACTGGGTGTGGGATTTGGTGTTACCGCAATCGAACTTAATACCGGAGTTCCTGTAAAAGTAGTGCTGGTTTTTGACAACGAACAAGCTGTGACACCCATTGTCAGAATAGTTATTGCCAATATCGTCAGATAAAAAGCAAAATAACGCAGTTGTTTTCTTCCCATATTTAAATTACCTATCTCCAGATTACCAAAGCAGTAATATTATTATCTTTTTTACAAAATACGGCATTCAGGGAAAAAAGTAAATTCCTGCCCGACCAATAATATATAATATAACAATGATAGCGCCCAGTAAAATTTTACGCAGGTTCATTTTTAATCCGCTCAGCTTTGAACGGAAATAAATATTGTACTAGATCTTTACTTTTTGAGCGTAATGGATGCATTCAAGAAAATCGGCGTTCAGATAAGTACGGGTTTTTTTGACTTGCATTGCCATGGAATCTGAGGCGGAATTCCATGGACAAAAAACCTCAGGCGCAATATAAGAATTTAGGGCAACGGCTGTAGAATTTCCAAGTTCACCGGCAACGGTTTGCCCCACTTCTTTCCGGTACCTTTTAAACTCCTGTTCGCTCCCGGGGACAGGCATCTTTTTAATTTTCCGGAAAGCGGTCAATGTGGCCAGATAAGTTCTGAAGTCTTTGACGGTGAATACTGAACCGTTCGAGATTGAATTCAAATAGGTTCTGATGCTGCGGTCAGTTGTCCTGAATATTTTAGGATCGAAGCTGCCGCCGCACCGTCCGGTAATAACCTGTGCGAGATACTTATCCTTCAATAACTTTCGGACACGTACCCCTTTCTTTCCGATAAAATCGAACGAAAGTATGTGCCCTTCAACTCCAACATGGGAACATTGCAGCGTGGAGGCACCGAAGGCTTTGACAGCAGCAAAGGTTTCCGAGTTACCGCCAATCCTGAATCCGGTTTTTGCAATGAGATACAATACGAGAGCGTCTTCTGAGTAATTCATGTCCCTTCTGATTTTATTCATCAGGGATAAATAAGCTCTCCCGAACGCTTTCAGACGTGAGAATTTAGCGGCGGCAGCCGCACCCATATGTTCGGCCGAATACAAATAGACACGACGACCTTTGGAATCGCGTCCTGTAGCCTGAAGGGGGCTTTTAGAATCAGAGGCAATCCAAACATTACTCCATCCCGGGGGCACTTTTGCGCCGGATGGTGTGATAAAGTGATATCCCATTGGTTTAATTAAATTATTGTACCGGATGGCAGGAATTTCAGAGCGTTGATACGACCTGTTAACACCAGGAGAAATAACACGATTAGAGGTCATGCTCATTGTATTCCTGTTCTTCGTCGTCTTCGGCTTCAACGGCCGAATCTTCGGGAGAATCTGAATAAGACGGCGATTGGTCTATGAATTCTTCAACGACCTGTTTTCTAAACTCTCCTGTTATATCATAGAGTTCAGCATCGAGATTATCTCTTGATATTATTTCCCTCAGTTCTTTTTCAGATTCGGCAATGGGAGTAAATGCAACGTCCCCAGACTGCCCTTCCAGACGCTCGAGCCAACCCATTTTGGTCCAGACGAAGACCCGCCCGTCCTCAGGATTATCCGGGTTAGTGCCCAGGATTTGGATTTTAGTACCGCTCGTCTCCTCACGTTCCGGGATAGCATCATTGTTGGTCATATCACACCTCCGCGACCTGCTTCATCATACAGTAATTTCCCAGGTTATATTCTCAAGTTTTCTTTAAATATTTATTGACGAGTAAAAGTAAATCCTTAGGTTTGATCGGTTTGCTGACATATTCCACGACTTCAAAAGGAACAGGTTGATCCAAAGGTGACTCGACGTAAGATGTCAACGCAACTACCGGGATTTTGGAAATCGTTTTATCTTTGTTAAATTGGTCCGCGAATAGATACCCATCCATCACCGGCATTACGATGTCGAGGATAATAAGGTCGGGTTTTTCCTTCCTTGCCTGAGCTAGTCCTTCCTCACCATTACCGGCGGTGACAACTTTGTACCCTTCACGCTGCAGTACCGCTTTCTCGACGGCTACCAGGTCGACATCATCATCGACAATAAGAATTTTAGACATTTAAGCTACCTCCTAATCTATTATTAACATAAATTTTATTTATTCTGCTTATCAGGTATGGTGAAAACAAATTTACTACCGAGTCCGGTCTCCGGATTGGGGCTTTCCGCCCATATTTTACCGCCGTGAGCGCCGATAATCCGCCTGGCGATGGAAAGTCCCAGACCGGAGCCTTTAGATTCCACGTTGCTCCCCCGATAGAATTCATCGAATAATCTGGGAAGGTCTTTAGGCGGGATACCAATCCCGGTATCAATGACCTCAACTTTAATCTCATCCTCTTTCTCAAAGAGTCTGATTTTGATTTCTCCTTCTTTGGTATAGCTGATGGCATTATTCGCAAGATTAGTAACGACCTGCTGCAGGCGGCGGCCGGAGCCGATAATACGAGGTGACTTCTCAGGGAGTTCTACCAGGAATCTCAACCCTTTTTTCTCAGCGAGTATATCCAGGCCTGCCAGAGAATTAGCTATTACTTCATTCAAGGAAAGTTCAGTCATTTCCTGTTTCAATTGTCCCAATTCAATACGGGGAATATCGAGTAAATCAGTAATCAAGAGGAGAAGGCCGTCTATCCGCCGTGAGCCGCGCTGGAGCCAGTCTTTCTGTTCTTCAACTACTTCTCCCGCGTATCCATCCAGAACATAAGAGATGCAACTTTGTACCGCAACCAGCGGCGCTTGAAGATCGTGGGTAACAACATTAAGCAGCCGGATAAAACTGGTTCTTTCATCTTTGAGACGAATTACTTCGGCAGAAATCCTCTGCAGTTCAAGTTCGTCTTCTTTTAACAGCTGGTCCCGCAGCAGATCCATTTTCAGGTGCTGCTGGCGTAATTCACCGGCGACGGCAGTGGTGATATAAGTACTGGTATAAGTCAATACCGCCAGCGTGATGATAACACTCCAGACAAAGTTTAGCTGCCGGTAGAGTGTGACAGGAAGAAAACCAACAAGATTCACATGTCCGATAACGCCGCTGTACTCGAGAAATGCCAGCATTGCCGCCATGGCAACCGCAATCGTCGTTAATTCATAAGCACGGCGTTTTGTGAGCAGGATACTGGCAGCCGTAGTATGAATAACATAAACGAATATAAAGGGATTGGTAATCCCGCCGGTAAAATGGAGAAGAACGGTCAAAATACCTAAGTCGAGCAGAACCTGGATATATCCGCTGGCTTGAGCCCGTTTGATAACAAGTTCAGTATCATCTTTGGACAACTGCCTGTTCCACAGATACATCCACAGATTGTAAGCTAAAAGAAAAAAACAGATGATAAAAACCGGCCGAGTACTAAAACTGATGTTAAAAAAATATCTGGCGGATAGAGCGACCCCAATAATGCCGAGGACCACAAGCCATCTCATCCTAACAAAAACGTTAAGACGCGCCTTAAGTGCTTTCAGCTCAGGAATATACCCGGCAACCGGCTCTTTGTTGGTCAAGGTATCATCCTTCAGGAATATATTTTATAAAACAGACTTTTTTGCGAGTTGGTAAATCACCATTCCGACCAAAATAAACGCAATTCCTGCGGCGATCATAAAAGCGCCGTCGGCCATGATTGACTCTGCCAGTCCAAAAGCAAGCACGGCGGTGTAGATGTTAGTCTGAAGATTCATTGCCTGGGCATATTTCAGGTCTGTGAGATTAGCCGGGTCAAACGGCTGACCGCCGAGCAAATCATTGTAAGTAGGGGCGATGCTCTGGCGATGTTTCGTCAGTGTTAACGCAGCATTTTGAGCTTCCGTAAGATTATCCACTACTTTCCCTTTGGCGATGTCAGCAGCAGAAAGGCCCAAAGTAACCTGTTCTGCTTTCAAATAAGTGGTGATCTGATTATTTTTAGTCCATCCTACGCCGACGAAAGCCCCGCCGATTCCCAATCCGACGATTCCAAGAAGCAAGACGATTATTGCGGCCATTTTTATATTTTTCAAATTCTGCTCCTTTCAATTTTATAATCTAGCTTGTATTTTACGGTTATATCAAGATCGGGTATATGATATAAATCACGTTAATATTGACAAATCGGAACCAGTACGAATCAACAGAATAATTACAAATATTCTGCAACTCAGAGCCGTTGATGCAGCGCTACCACATGGGATGAAGGGATTGATTTACCGGTGCACCGGAATGGGAAAAATCTACGACCTGTTACCGTCCAAGTTTGATAACTACAAACACAAGCGTTCCACCAAGAATAATGGCAGCAACTATCAGGCCAATGATGGACCTGTTTACCAGACGTTCGAGGTGTTCCAGGTGGCGTTCCACACCGGTGACATCAGCACTAAAATGTAATTCCCCCGGTTCGACGGATTTTATGATTCTTGCGAGTCTATTGGGCAGGTCAACTCTATATAGTGCCATCTCAGCAACGGAGGGCGGCAAACGCCGAATAATACTAGAAGGTTTGTACTTCTTCTCGAGTATTTTTTCAACATTGGGCTTTGAGAAAGCAAACAAAACAAAATCGGGATCTAATTCCTGCCCGAGACCCTGAGCCAGGGTCATTATTATTTAACGGAAGATCAGTCAGCTTCAGATTTGAAATGCTTCTCAATGGTGATACCGAGTGTTTTCGCTGCTTTTCCCACATCCCTGAATCTAGCTCTGACTTCTTCATCTTTGACTTTTCTTTGAGAAGTTTTCACAACGGCATCAACGACACTTTCTGCAAACTCTGTGGCTTTTATTTTTACTTCAGGCGTTTCAAGTATTTCACTGACGCTGGCACCGAAGGCTTTCAGCAATTTACCAATTTTTTCAGCGGTTTCTTTGGTATCCTGTTTTTGTTTGGCTGGCATTCTTAATCCTCCTGATTATATTTTATCATCGAGTAATCTACAATTCCTATATTGCTATTTTATTTGCAGAGCAATCTAAAAGTCATAACATAAGAAAGACTTTGATAACATTTTTATAACATATCGATATCTAATGAATAGTAACATAGGTATAGATAAGAGGAATCACGAATTATACAGGCATTTACGAAGTCTCAACTGAAGTGAAGAAAACAATACAGACTTGCCTCCCACTTAAAACAAAAGTTTGCCGGCGGCCAATACCAATCGGAACTTATTGTTGTTGACGTTTATGTTTACCATGCGAAGGACTAGCGGCTGAACCGGCGTCCTCTTCGTTCCCGAAGAATATGTCTCCATTGGACAGTCCTGTCCGCCGGCAATATGCACCACGGCGCGAAAACCACTAACGGCGGCGGGGACAACGCATATACAACATCACCGTCTATTTCCACTGTGCAACCATTCAGCGTAGTAGTTGAACCGTGTATATTTTTAACTGCCATAATTTATAAATGCATCATTAGACCATATTAGATATTTTATCGTAGACATTAATTCTTGAGTTTGCCTGCCCATTTTTGCCGGAACATTAATACCTTGGGTGCAATAATAACCTGACAATAACTTTGCTGCGGATGACGTTCAAAATAATCACGGTGATATTCTTCCGCATTATGGAATTTGGTATACGGTTTGAGTTCTGTGACAATCGGAGAGTGCCAGATATGGGCGTCGTCAATTTCCTTGATAACTTCCTCAGCGATTAATTTTTGCGCTTCATTGTGGTAAAAAATAGCAGAACGGTACTGAGAGCCGATATCATGACCCTGTCTGTTCAGAGTGGTGGGATCATGAACCGTAAAGAAGATTTCCAAAATTTCCCGATAGGAAATCACATCCGGGAAAAAAGTGATGTCAATCGCTTCCGCATGACCTGTTTTATCGCTGCAAACTTCTTCGTAAGTAGGATTATCTTTTTTACCACCGGTATATCCGGAAAGAACCCGCTGTATGCCTTTGACTTCTTTGAACACAGCTTCCAAACACCAGAAGCATCCTCCAGCCAGAGTGGCTACTTCTTCCCGAATCATTTCTATCCTTCCTTTATTTCCGAAATCACGAGTGTATCCCGATATAAAAAAATAGGAATACAGAACGTCGAGTCATTCCCGCTTTTTCCACGCCGTCGGCTGTGCCCAATTATTACTTTTCCACGGTAAATATTCCGGCGTAACCAGTGGTAAAACTTCCTGATATAATTCCAACCTTTCAGTGTCACTCAACGGTTGATAATTTTCGGCAATGGCCAGGTTATTTTGTAACTGTTCCATACTCTCCATTCCTATAATCGCTGTATCAATCGGTAAACCGAAGGCATAGCGTAATGCTTTGTCATAAATGTGAGCCAACCGACCTAACCCCAGAATCTTCATCCCGATAACGGCCGTACCTTTAGCTTTGGCAACTGGCAGCAATTCATCGGCAAAACTGAGAATAAAACGGTCGAGCACAGACATGGCACAGAGGACACTATCGAAAGGAAAGCGGTTGAGCGCTTCAATTTGAACCGCCGGATTGCTGTGACCACTGATGCTGATGCATCGGACATACCCATCTTTTTGAGCCTGAATGGCAGCTTCCAACGCACCGCCCGGGCCGGTGATTTCATCCAGTTCATGCATCGACCAGACATCATGCATGCGCCACTCGTCCACATGGTCGGTTTGGAGCCGTTTTAGACTTTCTTCGAGTTGTTTCCTGGCGCCATTTTTATCACGTGCCCTCGCTTTGGTTGCAATCCACATTTCTTTTCTACGATAATGGGCAACTTTACCGATCCGTTCTTCCGACTGACCGGCGGAGTAAAGCCATGCGGTGTCATAGTATCGGATGCCATGGTCGAGAGAATAATTTAACATCCTGATAGCTTCAGTTTCGGAGCAACCGTGACCGTCGACGATTCTTTGTCCGCCAAAGCTTAAGATGGAGAACTTTTCACCTGTTTTCCCGAATGTTCTTTGTTCCATTGACTTTTACCCCGTTTGAATAATCAGAATAGTATCAAGCACCCAATCTTTGTCCAAAAAGACGACCATAATCCTGGCAGGCTTTCATGCCGTCCCGCGTATCAAGAATATTTTCTTGTAAAGACAACGCACCTAAATCAAATGGCTTCATTTTAATCTCTTTTTGAAGAACATCCAAAATTAGAGCCGGGGCGTGTTCATTATGCTGATAGGAGGAATCATGTAAATAAGGACCGAATGCTCCTCCTAACTTTTCTTCAAGGCGGGCTTTTTTCAACATCACGAGGAAAGTTTTAACCTGAGCAGGCATGTCAAGTGAAAAAGTGGGAGAACCGACGATATAACCATCGTATCCTTTAACGTCCTCCGGACTATTTAAGTCATTTATTTTCTTAACGATTGCCTGCATGCCGTTAAAACGTATGCCTTCTGCGATAAAATCCGCCATCTCTTGGGTCTTACCGGAAGTGCTGAAATAAGCCACTAATACTTTTCGCATCACTACTTTTATTTCCTTCTTATCCATTCCAACAAACGTTACTTGACTACGGTTCACCGAATTAATGCTTCGGGATAATTTAAATAGTAGGTAGCCCGTATATTTCGGACGCTCCCGTGACGACCAGATTGTTTTCTACATTCGAAACTCCGGGAGCGGACCAGGCTGCAGAAGCTGCTTCCTGTTTTTCTATCCAGGAATGAACGGTACCGTTAAGGATAACTTTACTGCCATCCGATTCAACAATGATATTTTTTGCATCAAGCACAGAATGACGCTGAAAAGCGCTTTTAATTTTAGATTTCACATTCACCGGACTCACCGACGATTTTATGCTAATTTCGTCAGTAACTCCTTTAATACCGATGAGGCAGCAGACGGCATCATGAGCGGCAGCCCTCTGATATTCCCAATCCACCTCACCGGTGAGGATTACCATGCCGTCCTGAACTTCCACTTTAATACGATCGTCAGGCACCTTCATGTTCCATTCCAGTGCACTTAACACCGCTTCGGCGATATCCGCATCATTGCGTTCATAAGACTGGGGTAAACGTATTTTAAGCTCCTGTGCCACAGCTTTTACCCCCATTACCCGACTCGCAACCCGTACGGCAGTCAATTTTTCAACGAAACTATTTACATAACCATCCAATGTGACAATCCCATCTCTCACTGACACACCGATTTTTGCGGCGTCAATACTCGGTTCCCATTTGAGCTCAGAGATAACATCACTCTGTATCAGTGCATCTGTTTTCATTTTTGTTCTCCTTTATCTTAGTAATTATGAGATTATTGATGTGAAATAGTCATAACATTTACGGTATAGTTCGTTACAAAAATGTAACATTTCAATCCGGCTTTCAGGTTTGAGAATAAACAGCATATTACGCCGATGATTAAATATCCATAATGATATAATTTCATAAAATTGTAATATATTCGCAACCAATTTTATGACAAATACATACTTCTTCAATATTATTAGTAATAACAAATTGAAAAGGAGTATATTATGAGTTTTGTTGAAATCGCGAAAACCGATGAAATACCGGACGGAAAGATGAAAGTTATAAAAATAGACAATAATAACATACTGGTAACTAATATCGCAGGTAAATATTACGC
>Ga0224521_1000310_pt1 | contig 15385 bp, 16 predicted proteins | sample CFST0metaG_FD_182731 | JGI IMG/M metagenome (GOLD analysis project Ga0224521, IMG submission 182731) | Peat soil microbial communities from Stordalen Mire, Sweden - C.F.S.T0 | ecosystem: Environmental > Terrestrial > Soil > Wetlands > Peat | place: Sweden: Norrbotten County, Stordalen Mire... | reverse complement strand
TCCGTGTATCGTCCACCATCCCCTTGTAGTGCGTCGCGATCCCGCGCTGCTCCAAAAGCTGAAAGAGCCGTGCGGAAATTCGCGCGTTGAAGTAGCCCTTCTGTGGCACGGTCCTTTTCCGTTTCCCATTGAAAGCCGTGATGTCGTCGCGAAACTCGATGATGTACTCGTCGGCGTCCTCGGTGCGGTACACGGTTTTTGCTTTACCAATATGAACGATATCCATGGCGTCACCCGTCCCTTGTCTCGTCTGTGGTTTCTCGTCGGAACCCACGTTCGTCAGCTAACGCCCCGATGAGCGGCGCGAGCGCCTCGCTGTACCATCCGGCACGCACGTACTGCGGGTAGATCGGCAACCGCTCGGTCAGCGCAATGCCAAGGTCTGCCAGATCTGGCCATGCGTGCTCGGGATTGATGTAGTCGACCGTCACGGTCGAAATCCCGCCGAGGTCGGACGCCCCGGCACTGAGAAGCGGGGCCACCTCGGTGAGGTTGGGCGGCACTTGAACCGCGACGTCATCGGGGAGGAGATGACGCGCCAGCGCGACCGTGCGGAGGAGTACCTCGCGACTGGGGCTATGAACGTCAGCCATCCGCGTGCGCGGCTTCGGCGCGAACGGCTGGATGATGACCTCCTGGAGGTGCCGGTATCTGTGCTGCAGCTCCGCGAGGAGTTCGAGTGAGCGGATGCGATCGCCCCAGTCTTCTCCTATGCCGACGAGGAGACCTGTGGTAAACGGAATGTGGAGCTTGCCGGCATCCTCAATGGTCCAGAGTCGAAGTTCGGGCTCTTTGCCAGCACAGCCCTGGTGCGCGTCAACGGAGGCCGTTGTCTCAAGCATGAGTCCCATGCTCGCATTCACGGCTTTTAGCCGCTCGAGCTCCTCAAAGGTGAGAATGCCCGGATTGCTGTGCGGGAGCAGCCCGACGCGAATTGCCATCGTGCAGAGGTCATAGAGATAGTCAAGAAAGCTCTCGTAGCCGATGCCCCGAAGCTTCTCGACAAAGCCGTCGACCTCATACGGACGTTCACCAAAGGTGAGCAGCGCCTCCGTGCAATCCGCATCCTTGGCCTGCCGCAGCATGGTCTCCACCTGAGCAGGCGCCATCAGCTGTGCCTCCGCGTCGGCGATGTCCCGCCGGAACCCACAGTAGCCGCACGCGTTGCGACAGATATTGGTCACAGGCACAAAGACGTTGCGCGAGAACGTGACGCGTGCCGGAAGGGCAAACACGAGCGTCTCCAAAGGCGCACTAATGATGTCTGCGGTGCTCAGGTGCTCAAGCGACATAAAAAGCGAGGCCGTTTTACCACTACATGGCCGCGGTAATATATAAATAACGGGGACGCTTACGCCACCGGTGAGGCGACGATGAACGCGGTAAAAGCGGTCGTGCCGTTTAAGACGCGCGGAGCGAAGACGCGGCTCGCGCCATTTCTCTCCCCCGAAGAACGCATGGCCTTTTCAAAGGCGATGCTACGCGACGTGCTCCGCGGCTTGAAGGGCATCGACGTGACAATTCTGGCGACCGAGGACTTCGATCCCGAGTGTGACTGGGCGCACGTGGAGCTAAACCGCCGCGACCTGAACACCGCCCTAAACGCCTACATCAGGCACGTGCGCGAGCCGACTCTCGTCGTGATGTCCGACATCCCGCTCATCCAAGAGTGGCACGTGCGCGAGATGTACTCGGAGGGCGTTACGCTCGTCCCGGGGCGCGGCGGCGGCACCAACGCGATCTTCATGCGCGACCCCTCCCGCTTCAAGGTCGATTTTTACGAAGTGAGCTTTCTGAAGCACGTCGCCATCGCCAAAGAGCGCAGGCTTCCGTTAAAGGTCCTCGACTCGTTCTTTATGAGTACCGATATCGACAAGCCTGATGATTTGGCCGAGGTGCTCATCCACTGCCCCGGCGACTCGTGCGCGTACCTGCGCTCAATCGGCGTGCGGCTGAGCTACGGCAAGAGCCGTATCGGCGTAGAGCGAGGCTAGCTGCGCCGAGAGAAAGCTCGGAGCCGAAAAAGGCGCATGACTAGAAAGCGGACGTCAGCCACTGCGAGTAGCGCGGCTCGTTGCCGCGCGCCGCGTTGAAATACGCATCCTTTAGCTCGTGCGTTATCGCGCCGACCGCGCCGTCGCCGATCACGATGCCGTCGACGCTCGTTATGGGGGCCACCTCTCCCGCAGTCCCGGTGAAAAAGAGCTCATCCGTAGAGTAGAGCTCAGACCGGCTGATCCTTCGCTCCACTACCTTATGGCCACGGTCTGCAGAAAGCGTTATGATTGCATCGCGGGTAATCCCCTCAAGGATGTCATCTGAAGTCGGCGGCGTCATAACGGTGCCGTTGCGCACGAGAAAAACGTTTTCGCCGCTCCCCTCGGAGACGAAACCGTCTTTGGTTAGCAGTATGGCCTCATCGTATCCGTTTTGAACCGCTTCGACCTTTGCGAGCACGTTGTTTACATATGCTCCGGCGAACTTGCCCGTCGGAGGAAGGGAATTGTCTGAAATGCGGGCCCACGAGCTTACACAGACCTTGAGGCCCGCGTCGATGTCGTCGAAGTACTTGCCCATCGGTTCAACGTAGATGGCATAATCGTTTGCCCTGCCGTACGGGTACAGGCCGACGGTGCCGGCCCCCCAATAGACGATCGGTCGTATATAGACGTCCTCTTTGAGCGCGTTTTGGCGCACCACGTCAACGATGGCATTAGCGAATTCCTGCTTAGTGAGAGGGATGTTGAGCCTGAGCACGCGCATGTTGCGGTAGAGCCGCTCGACGTGCTCCGTCAATCGAACGATAAAGCTTTGCCCTGCCTCATCGTTGTAATAGGCCCGTATGCCCTCGAATACAGCGGTGCCATAATGGAGCGCGTGCGTGCTAATGTGGACGGTGGCATCGCTCCACGCCACGTAGGCCCCGTTCATCAAAACTTTACGACTCATCCAAGACTCCTTTTGTAAATGATCGTCGGCATTTGATTTGGTGTGTTCTCCAATGCGCAAGACCCATTTAAACCTTTTTTTTCTCGTGCGCGGCTATCAGATGAATTATATACCTGCCAACGCAACTAGTAGTCCACGGGCCTGTAGTATAGTCTGGATAGCACAGCGGCCTCCGGAGCCTCAAACCCGGGTTCAAATCCCGGCAGGCCCGCTCTTTCTCGTTGCGATCAGGGCGACGATTCGGGGGTCGAACGCACCCCGCTTAACATCCGAGATCGTAGCATTAATCGCAAAGCTACTCTCGCTCAGTCGAACCGTTGCCCCGTCTAATGCCTTCAAGGGCGCGACGCCTCACTTCAAGCCTCAGCACGTTAAACGGGACGTTGCAGAAGGGAAACAATCGAATCTCCGTTATGTCGCGCGTTTTACGATCGATGACGAACGGGAACTCCGCGCAGACTGCGGGTCGATCGGCATAGACCGGGCACTGGCCGTCCTCTCCGAGAAACGCGCATGGCTGAGCTTTTTTTAGTGCGTACGTATAACGGCGGTCGTGATCATCAACGTACGCTACGCAGTGCTGCGCGACAAACTCGTCGAGCGACAGTTCAAAGTGCGCTCGCAAGCGCTCCGCGTCATCAGACGTCAGCCTGATAATCTCGAAGTAGCAACAGCCCGGCAGCGAACAGTCAGCGCACAGGTGTCGCGACGAATGATCGTTCACGCGAAGATCGTCGAGCAGTCGTTCGGGTGACAACGAAAAGTGCCACCCCCCTTTACGTTCACTGATGATCTCATCAACGATGCCAAGTATGCATTCGCTGGCGGGTGCCTCTGGCGCGTTAAGCCCCTCTGTCACCTTTGCCGCGAGCGTGCGCCGCAGGTCGTCCTTTCGTCCCGGCTCAAAGAGACTGCCGTACGACTCATACGTCGCCGCGCCGCGAGACGCACAGTATTTCGCCCACCGACCTGCGTCACCTACTCGTTTCGTCACCAGATGCTCATCGCTCCGCGATATCCGCGGTCACGGTCTTTCACAGCATCCATATAGAACTTCCCACGCAGCCACGGGTCAGCCGGTACAGCTGAACGCGTACCTCGCACAGAGCCACCCTAACGGAGGCTGGCTAACGCCCCTTTTTCGTAAGAAACCTATTAATGCTAGGATGCGCTCTTGTAGAATGATGTCAGACAAGCTCGATGATTTGCGGAACTTGCTTGAGCGGCTGTCAAATGCCCACGGCGTTTCCGGGCACGAAGGGAGTTCCCGCGACATACTCACGCACGAACTCACACCCTACGTCGATGAGATCAGGATTGACGCGTTCGGCAATCTGATCGCCACAAAATCAGGGAAAGGACCCTCCGTAATGCTTTCTGCGCACATGGATGAGATAGGCCTTTCCGCCAAGTACATTGACGAAAACGGGTTCATCTACTTCATCGGTATCGGCGGGTGGTTCGACCAAACGCTGCTGAACCAGCGCGTGCGACTCCACGGAACCAACGGCGCTATTCCAGGAGTGATCGGTTCGAAGCCGCCGCATATTCTCGAGGAGGAGGAAAAGAAAAAACCAATCCCGATGAAAGACATGTTTATCGACATTGGTGCCGCGAGTGCCGAGGACGTCGAAGGCCTCGGCGTGCAAATTGGCACGCCCATCACGATCGATCGCCAGTTTACCCCGCTTTCGAGCAACTTCGTTACGGGAAAAGCACTCGATGATCGGGCCGGATGCGCGATGATGATCGAAGCCATGAAACGCACCAAGGCGACGACCACCGTGTTCGCGGTCGGTTCGACGCAAGAGGAAGTCGGCTTGAAGGGTGCCAAAACGGCGTCATTTGGGCTAAATCCCGACGTTGCCATCGCCACGGAGACCAACATAGCCGGGGACCACCCAGGCATCGAAAAGAAGCTGGCGCACTTGGAGCTCGGCAAGGGCCCCTCGGTCACCGTCGTCGACGGGGGTGGCCGTGGCCTCATCACGCCCGACTCGGTGCTTCGCTGGATCGAAGGGACGGCTCAGAAGGCGCGGATCGCGTACCAGCGCGACGTTAGCTCGGGCGGTACTACAGACGCCACGGCGATCAACCTCACGCGGGCAGGGATCCCCGCGGGCGTCGTTAGCGTCGTCACGCGGTACCTCCACACTCCCGTCGAGGTGCTCAACCTCGAAGATCTCGATGCCGCCGCCGAACTCATCGCCCGCATGCTCGAGACCGTCGCGGACTACTTTTGAGGCTCGGAAGCGCTCAACGGGGCCGAAACTCGCGCGCGTGAGAGCTTTTATATAGTTACGACTTCCTTTTACAGCAAGGAAGTGACTACCGTGAGGGATCGCTTTATTTAACGACATCAAGTTTTTCGACACGACGCTGCGCGATGGAGAGCAAACCCCTGGTGTGTCGCTCACGGCCGAGAAGAAACTGTGGATTGCTAAGGCCCTCGACAAACTCGGCGTGGACGTTATCGAAGCGGGATCCGCGGTCACGTCGGAAGGCGAGCGGACCGCCATCAAAGCGGTCGCCCACGAAGGATTGCGCCCCGAGATATGCAGCTTCGCGCGCGCCCTTCGGGGAGATATCGACTCCTGCCTCGAATGCGACGTTGACTCAGTGCACCTCGTCGTACCCGTGTCGGATTTGCACATCGAAAAAAAGTTGCGCAAGGACCGAGACGCCGTGCTGCGCATGGCCGTGGACACGACGGAGTACGCCGCCGACCATGGCCTCATAGTGGAGCTTAGTGCCGAGGACGCGTCACGAGCGGACGGCGATTTTCTGCGCGAGTTTTACCGTCAAGGCGTCGCCGCAGGCGCTAAACGGCTCTGCTACTGCGACACCGTTGGCGTGCTCATCCCCGATCGCACGGCCGAACAGTTGGCTGACCTCGCGGCGATGGCGCCTCTAAGCATCCATTGCCACGACGATTTCGGCCTCGCGACGGCGAATTCCATCGCGGCCCTTGGCGCGGGCGCGACGCAGGTACACGTGACGGTGAACGGTATGGGTGAGCGCGCGGGAAACGCGTCGCTCGAGGAGCTCGTGATGACGCTCGAGTCACTGTATGGCTACACGACGCGCATCAACACGACCGAGCTCTACCCTATTTCGAGGCTCGTGAGCAGGCTTACGGGCGTGCCCGTTGCCCAGAACAAACCCATTGTCGGAGAGAACGCGTTCACGCACGAGTCAGGCATCCACACCCACGGACTGCTGGCAGACACACGGACGTACGAGCCGATTACCCCTGAGATGGTGGGTCGAGAGCGGCGGATTGTGCTCGGAAAACACGCAGGCAGCGCGTCAGTGCGCCTCGCGCTGCAAGAGATCGGTCTCGACGCGGACGAGGAGCAACTGAGCGACATACTGAAACGCATCAAGGAGCTGGGCGACAAGGGAAAACGCGTCACCGACGCCGACCTACAGGCCATTGCCGATGCCGTGCTCGAGATCAATCGCGAGGCGCGCATAAAGCTGCAAGAGCTGACGGTCGTATCGGGAAACATCGTTACCCCGACGTCGTCAATCAAGCTCTCAGTCGACGACCAAGAGGTCGTTGAAGCGGGCATCGGTCTCGGACCGGTTGACGCTGCGATAAACGCGCTTAGAAAAGCGATAGGAAAGCTTGCAGATATCACGCTCGAAGAGTACCACGTAGATGCCATCACCGGTGGCACCGACGCACTAGTCGAGGTGTGGGTGAAGCTCAGCCGAGACGGTCACGTAATCACAGCGCGCGGCGCGCGCGCTGACATCATCATAGCGTCGGTTGAAGCGGTCGTTGAGGGCGTAAACAGGCTACTTACGTTGAAATGATAGGTGAGATCCAATGAACCTGAGCGGTGCCAAGGCACTTATGAAAAGTCTCGAATACGAACACGTGGATACGATTTTCGGCATCCCTGGAGGCGTCGTCATACCCATCTACGACGAACTCTTTAACCAAGATGCCATTACGCACTACCTCGTGCGCCACGAACAAGCAGCCGCGCACGCGGCGGATGGCTACGCGCGAGCAACCGGGAAAGTAGGTGTGTGCATGGCCACCTCCGGTCCCGGAGCAACGAACCTCGTGACAGGAATCGCGACCGCCTACATGGATAGCGTGCCCATCGTCGCGCTTACGGGTCAGGTGACCACCGATCTCATCGGCAACGACGCTTTTCAAGAGGCCAACATAACGGGAATCACACTCCCGATCACGAAGCACAGTTACTTGATTCACGAAGCGAGCGAGATTCCACAGACGATAAAAGAGGCGTTTCACATCGCATCCACGGGTCGGCCAGGCCCCGTCTTGATCGATATCCCAAAAGACGTACAGACGATGAGTGCCCCGTTTGAGTATCCGAAAAAGGTGCACTTGCCCGGATATCAGCCGACTTACGAAGGACACCCTGGTCAGATCAAGCGCGCGGCAACGGCCATTAACGAGGCTCATCGCCCCGTAATCTACGTCGGAGGCGGCGCCAAGATCAGTGGGGCTTCCGAAGAAGTCCGTGCGCTCGCTGAAACCATCGTGGCGCCGGTGACGATGACGCTTATGGGTATGGGGGCGTTGCCCGCTGAACATCCACTGTCGCTGGGGATGCTCGGCATGCACGGGACTAAGTACGCGAACTATGCCGTTACCGAATCAGACCTCCTCATCGCGATCGGGGCGCGCTTCGACGACCGCGTAACGGGCAAAATCGCGAGCTTCGCGCCCAACGCGAAGATCATTCACATCGACATCGATCCAGCCGAGATCGGCAAGAACGTCAGAGTCGACATACCGATCGTCGGCGACGTGAAGCGGGTGCTCCAAAAACTGATCCCACTTCTGAAGGAAACGCGCACAAAAGAGTGGATGGAAAAGGTGCAGACATGGAAGCGCGAGTACCCGCTTGAATTCGGCGAGACGGGCTTAAAGCCACAGTACATCGTGCGAGAGATAAGCAGACTGTGCCCAGACGCGATCGTATGCACCGAGGTCGGGCAACATCAGATGTGGGCTGCGCAATACTTTAGCCACCGCCACCCGCGAAACTTCATCTCTTCCGGAGGCTTGGGGACGATGGGGTACGGGTTCCCCGCGTCTATCGGAGCGAAGATCGGTCGGCCCGACGAGACCGTCTTTGACCTAGCCGGAGACGGGAGCTTCACCATGAACTGCCAAGAGCTTGCCACAGCAGTCGCCTACGACGTTCAGGTCAAGGTCGCGATCTTCAATAACGGCTACCTAGGCATGGTAAGACAATGGCAAGAGCTCTTTTACGACCGTCGGTACTCCCAGACGAAGCTCTCCGAGATCAACTTCGTCAAGCTCGCCGACGCGTTCGGCGCTCACGGAATACGCGTCGACTCGCCGAGCGAAGTAGCACCAGCCATCGAAGAGGCGCTAGCGGTCCCAAAGCCCGTTATCATCGACTTCAGAATCGAACCCGAGGAATGCGTGTTCCCTATGGTTCCACCAGGAGCGGCACTCAACGAAATAATCGACGCAAAGAAAGGGGGTGTGTAGCGGATGAAACACACCGTATCTGTCCTCGTTCAAAATAAGCCCGGCGTACTCGCGCGAACCGCAGGGCTTTTCAGCAGACGAGGCTATAACATCGAGAGCCTGACTGTCGGCGTTACCGAAAACGAAGCGGTTTCGCGTATGACCATCGTTGTGACCGGCGACGATACCGTGGTCGAACAAGTCACCAAGCAGCTCAACAAGCTCATCGAGGTCATCAAGGTGAGTGATCTCACCAAAGAGTCGTACGTGAACCGAGAACTCGTCCTCATAAAAGTCACAGCAGACAGCTCAAATCGAGCGGAGATTATGCAGATCGTCAATATCTTCCGGGCGCGAATCGTCGACGTGGCGCCCAAGAGCCTCATCATCGAGGTAACCGGTGATGAGGGAAAACTGGACGCACTCGTTGGTATGCTCAAGCAATTCGGCATCAAGGAGATCGTAAGGACGGGCACGCTCGCCTTAGGGCGAGGACCCAAGGTGATACAAAGCGGCAAAGACTAGAGCTGGCTGTGACTAAGAGACGCCGAGCGACGAAAATCGCTAAAGCGCAGCGGGACCTCACGCCCGTTAGAGGGCGAGGGATGCGCTGCCGGGATCGGTCTCACCGCGGGCGGCACACGCTCACGCCGCAAGCTTTTTTTGCGCGGCTCATAAGAACGATTGATAGAAAATGGAGGGGTAAATATGGTTCAAATCTTTTATAATGAAGACGCTGATCTGAAACATCTAAGCGACAAGAAAATCGCAATCATCGGTTACGGCAGCCAAGGGCACGCCCAAGCACAGAACCTCAAGGACTCGGGACTCGATGTTCTCATCGGTCTGCGCAAGGGAAGATCATGGGATCAGGCGCTAAAAGACGGTTTTGACGTGCTCAGCGTCGCCGAGGCGGCAAATCGCGGAGACATCGTGCAACTGCTTTTGCCCGACGAACGCCAGGCGGCTGTGTATACGGCTGAAATTGAACCGCAGCTCCAAGAGGGGAACGTGCTGTCGTTTTCGCACGGCTTCAACATTCACTATAACCAGATTGTTCCCCCGGCAGACGTGGACGTAGTTATGGTCGCGCCTAAAGGTCCCGGCCACCTCGTGCGGCGCATCTATAGCCAAGGGGAAGGTGTCCCAGCACTGGTGGCCGTGTACCAAGATTACACCGGTAACGCGTTCCAGACGGCGCTTGCGTACGCCAAGGGCATCGGCGCCACGCGAGCGGGCGTGCTGGAGACGTCGTTTACGGAGGAAACAGAGACCGACCTGTTCGGGGAACAAGCCGTGCTCTGCGGCGGAACTACAGCGCTCATCAAAGCCGGCTTTGAAACGCTGGTCGAAGCAGGCTACAAGCCTGAAATTGCGTATTTCGAGTGTCTACACGAATTGAAGCTCATCGTCGACCTTATCCACGAAGGCGGGCTCTCATGGATGCGCCATTCAATCAGTGACACGGCAGAATACGGCGATCTCACTAGAGGCGAGCGCATTATTACCAATGCGACACGCGACGCCATGAGGGGGCTGCTCAAGGATATTCAAACAGGAGAGTTCGCACGCGAATGGATACTTGAGAATCAAGCTGGCCGCCCCGTATTTAACGCACTCACGCGACGAGAGAGGGAGCATCCAATAGAGACGGTGGGCGCAAAGCTCCGCGCGATGATGACGTGGCTCAAGTGACGGGGTGCTTGACTGGCCCCGGTTCGTAGCGCATCCGTCACTGTGCGCCACAATGATCAACCACGCTGAGCAGAGTTTCACGAATCCCGTCGCCGGCTAACGTCTCTATTTGACGGTCTGCAGCTGACGGGCTCCTGTTGCTTTGCCGCGCAAATAGCCGGCGCATACGTGCGCAAACTCTTATACTCTCGCGTAGAATTAGACGCTAGAAGGCTACGGTGGCCGCCACATGACCCAACCAAAGCGTATCTGCGCTATCGGAGCGATTGTGTTTCTGATTTTGCTGCTTACCGCGCTTGCAGCTTACGCTCTGGTAAGTCCTAGCGTCAGTTCGCTCGCGCCGGTCGCGACGCGCGACCAAGGCTTGTCCCAAGCGTGGTTTTTTGGGCAGGACACTGGCGCCCCACACAGCCCGGCGATGATATGCGCGCTGGTAATAGACGCTCAAATTGCTCAGAACGAGATACCTAATGTTTTAGTCCCCTCGACGATTCCGTCTGCTGAACCGTCGCTTCCTGCGGCTAGTCCGACGCCGCAACCGCCCACGGTCTCAACGAACAGCACCAACGGCACAACACCGATCAGCGCTGGGAATGGCATCGACGTTAGCAAGGTTTTCGGCAGCATTTCGCCTTACCTTATCATCGCTCTAATTCCGCTTCTTTTTGTCATCGGAGCCTTGTTTTATTTCTTTTTCATGAGCGATCAAGATCGCGGGGCTCCGAGCGACGAAAACGAAGCAAACGTTCAATTCACCGACGCGGGCGAAGATACCGGGTGGAGAGAACTCAAGTAAGCTTAGGTCTGGTACCTTCACGGTTGCTCCAGACAGACACCGCTACAACGCTAATAACGCTACCAACAGTGCGATTTCTGCGCACCACAATAGGCGATCGACCTCCCAAAGGGGGTCGCATCACCGCCAAAAAACCTCTTAGACGGCCAATCAACGGTATTTCTGCTTCTAAACAGACAATTGATAAAACGTTATATAATGTGCGGATCAACAGATGAGTGTGAGCTAAGGCTTGCTCAACGCGCACAAAAACAGCGCTGGACGTCGGAGTGAACGCGATGCCGGACAAACAAGATACCTTAAAAAATAGCGTCGATATTCTCGCCCATATCGTTGGGGATGATTCGGTGCCGAGAAATATCCGCCGCGCCGCTGAGGAGGCCAAAACGAGGCTGCTCGATCGAGAGGAGTCCGACGCCGTTCGCGCAGCGTACGCGATTTCGATACTCGACGACATAAGCAACGATCCGAACATGCCGCTCCACACGCGAACACTCATTTGGAACGTAGCAAGTCAGCTTGAGAAAGTTTCGATGGAATGATTCGTGGCTCAACGGCCCCGAGTTAGGGGGCGCTTGACCCCAGCCCTCGGAATGGTCACTTTTTTAGGTAGATGTGCAATCCGAGTCTGGTGCCATCGTTAGGGCGCCGCACGGATCAACGTTCTAAAGAAAGGTCGTCGCAAATAATAAAACGACCTGTAAGCATTTTTTCTGATTTGGGGCGCAATATGAGATGCGAAAAAGTGCGGCGCGCTCTTCAAAGAGGAATAATAATATAACATAACGTACGAGTAGTTTTGCGCTTCTCGGAGCGTAAGTAACGTACGGTGACCAATGGACGTTGAAGAACAGGCCAAGAAGATAAAGGATTGGGCCAAAAAGTATGCCGAGAAACGAGGGATACAACTCAATCCTGACGAAGAGCGAGTCGATGAGGTCGCAAAGGGTCTCGCTGCGAGGCAGGAGAAATTCGGAAAGCGTTACTGCCCGTGTCGCATTATTACGGGAGACGCCGATGAGGATCGAAAGATAATCTGTCCGTGCGTTTACCACCAGGAAGAACTCAAAGAGTTCGGCATGTGTCATTGCAAACTTTTTAGTGCAAAAGAACAGTAGAGAGAATCAGTGATGAATCTAAAGTCTAGTAAACGCTATGTCGCGGTCGTTGCCGTGTTATGCCTGCTGTGCGTTGGGATGAGCGGTTGCGCAAGCATCTCATCGGGTGGCTACGAGTTTAAGAGCGGAATAACGCCTCCTACAGCGGTTAGTGACTTGATGCAGAACAGGACGGTCATCCTGTTCATCACGCAGAACAACTGCCCTGCTTGCGAGCAGACACGGCCGCTGATAGCGGGTCTTCAGTCGCAGTACAACGGCACGAACGTAACGTTTGTTAACTTCAACATCGACAACAACTCTACGTCACTGAACGTCGGCAGAGCGTATGGCGTAACCGCGACCCCGACAACCGTTGTGTTACGGAAGGACGGAGCCGCCGCGATCTTCCCAGGTGTCTTCGACCCGAGTACGGTGAAAAGCGCCATTGACGACGCGCGCAGCACGTACTGAGGAGACGCGCGCAAATGGAAGTAAACCCGCTGATCGCATTCGGAGCAGGGCTTATTAGCATTTTTTCTCCATGCGTGCTACCTTTGCTTCCGGCCATCGTCGCCTCATCAACGGATCGCGGCAGATACCGACCTCTCGCTATTGTTCTGGGCCTCAGCATATCGTTTACGAGCATGGGACTCGTCGCATCAGCTTTTGGCGCCGTTTTTACGGCGTTTAGTTATTATCTGTTTGCCGCGGCGATAGTCTTGATTATCGCGATGGGGTTCTGGATGCTCTTCGATCTCCATTTGCCCTACAATATGCCGCGATTGGGCATAATCGACAGGGTGTCAAGAAAGACGTACGATATTCCGACTGAAGGCATAGCAAGCGGGTTGGCTTTGGGGCTAGCACTCGGGATCGTGTGGCTTCCGTGTACCGGACCGGTTCTTGCTACCATATTAACATGGGTGGCGGCAAACGGCAATATTGCGACGGGCGGACTGCTGCTCCTGATCTACTCGCTCGGTTTCGCTGTCCCTATGCTCGCTATCGCCTATTCGGCCCGCCTCTCGTCGTCTCTCGCCGGCAAATCGTCTAAGACCATTTGGATCAAGCGCGTCGCCGGCGCAGTGCTCATTGCCGTGGGCGTGTACTTGGCCCTCCCTTACCTCTCCCTGCTTCCGCAGATATGATCCGGTTTTCTAGCTAGGTCTCCAAGCGAGGCTCACCCCAAAAAAACTGCGATGCTCAGAGCGGGGCAGCGAGATTGCGCGTCTTGTGGGTCCGCTCGGTCGCTGCATTCACAAGAGGCTGAGAGGCCGTTGCTCTCGTTTCCGGCGTCCATGCAATGCTATGGAAGACCAGCGATGTCAAGTCACGAGGCGGTGCGATCCTCAAGACGCGGCTTCGAAGCCAAGCGCGTAAGATAATAAGAGTATAGTTCAACTAGTAGGATACGTTCTATCTATACAGTGAAAAGGTTGTTCAGCATCGAAAGCGCCGGACAGGTCGGATGGAAATTATGAGCACCGCGACCATCGCACACAAAAAAAATGGTATTGTGATCGCCGTTGTAAAGGAACACGCCCCGTGCGAACAGCGCGTTGCGACCGTGCCCGAGGTGGTCCGGAAACTCACGACGTCGGGGTACGAGGTCCGAATCGAGCATGATGCGGGAGCGGGAGCTTTCTACCCAGACGACCTCTATGTTGCCGCCGGTGCGAAGATCGCGCCCGGTCGGGCCGAACTGCTCGACGGTGCAACAATTGTGTTGTGCGTCCAGCCCCCCACCATAGCCGATGTCGAGATGCTCGCAGAGAGCATGATCGTCATTGGGTTTATGAACGCGGCAAACAACCTTTCAACCGTCGCACGGATGCGCGACCAGAAGGTCACCGCCTTTGCCCTCGAGCTTGTCCCGCGGATCACTCGCGCCCAGAGCATGGACGCACTCAGTTCCCAGGCAACGGCCGGCGGGTACGCAGCAGCGATTCTCGGCGCATACAACTGCCCCAAGTTCCTCCCGATGCTGACAACGGCCGCAGGCACGATCCGGCCGGCAACGGTGCTCATCCTTGGCGCAGGCGTCGCCGGCCTCACGGCGATCGCCACGGCCAAGCGTCTTGGCGCCATGGTCGAGGCATATGATGTACGGCGTGCCGCGGGCGAACAGGTCCGGAGTCTCGGCGCGAAATTCCTCGAGCTTGAGATCAACGCAGAAAGCGAGGGCGGCTATGCCCGCGAGCTCACGCCGGAAGAGAAGGTGGAGGAACAGCAGATGGTCTCTGCCGCGGTTGCGCGGGCTGACATCGTTATCACGACTGCCAGCATCCCCGGCCGGAAGGCGCCGGTCCTGATAACGAGAAAGACCGTCGCAACGATGCATCCGGGCGCCGTCATCATCGATCTTGCTGCTGAATCGGGCGGCAACTGCGAGCTGACACAAAGTGGAAAGACAGTAAAGGAGCACGGTGTCACTGTCGTGGGCCCGCAGAACCTCCCAGCCCGGGTCGCGTTTCACGCAAGCCAGATGTACGCAAGGAACCTCCAGTCGTTCCTCTCGCTCCTTGTTAATGAGGACGGGGCGCTCACCGGTGAGTTCACTGACGAGATCCTGGCAGCAAGCCTCCTTGTGAACGCAGGCGAAGTGCGGCACCAACCAACGCTTGACCTCATCAGGGGAGTGAGGCTGTGACCGAGATCACTGCGTTCTGGATCGCTATCTACATCGCAATGCTGGCAGCATTCACCGGCTACGTTACCATCAGCCGTGTGCCCGCCATCCTACACACACCTCTGATGAGCGGCTCCAACTTCATCCACGGGATCGTGCTCGTTGGGGCGATGGTAGCGCTTGGCCTTGCCAATACGCCTACAGAGCAGGTGATCGGGTTCATAGCAGTTGTTCTGGGGGCAGCGAACGTGACTGGCGGGTATGTTGTCACGGAACGGATCCTCCAGATGTTCGACCGTAGCGGAAAGAAGCCCCGCAAGGGGGCGTGACGTGGCTGACTTCTCCTTTGCCATTGAACCCGTATACATTGCGACGATCTTCTTCTTCATCGTCGGGCTGCAGCGGATGAGCAACCCGCTCACGGCTCGGAGCGGGATCGTCTGGGCCGGCGCCGCGATGCTGATCGCAACGCTCGTTACGTTCTTTACCCCGAATCTCACCAACATCGGCCTGATCGCGATCGCGATCGTGATCGGTGGCGGCTTCGGCTATATACCGGCCAAGCGCGTGGCGATGACCAACATGCCCCAGATGGTTGCACTCTTCAACGGGATGGGGGGCGGCGCGGCAGCCGGGATCGCGGCTGTCGCGCTCCTCGGCCCGACCACCCCCACCAGCTCGCTTGCGGTCGTTGGCGGCCTGATCGGGGCTGTCTCGTTTTCAGGCAG
>Ga0224521_1000309_pt1 | contig 15456 bp, 15 predicted proteins | sample CFST0metaG_FD_182731 | JGI IMG/M metagenome (GOLD analysis project Ga0224521, IMG submission 182731) | Peat soil microbial communities from Stordalen Mire, Sweden - C.F.S.T0 | ecosystem: Environmental > Terrestrial > Soil > Wetlands > Peat | place: Sweden: Norrbotten County, Stordalen Mire... | reverse complement strand
CTTCTGCGGCGACGTGAATACCGCGCATCAGGAAATCGACCTGGCCAGGCCGAAAGAAAATCAGAAAATATCCGGCTTTCTACCCGAAGAAAGAGCCTGGCTGGATAAAATTATTGCTCACGGCTACATCGACACTTTCCGCCATTTTCACGAAGAGGCGGGACAATACACATGGTGGGATATGAAAACCGGAGCCCGGGCGAGAAATATCGGATGGAGAATCGATTATTTTTTCATCACCGAAAACCTGATTAATAATGTCGAGAAACCTTTTATCATGCCGGACGTCACAGGCTCCGACCACTGCCCGATTGGGCTTCTATTGAAATTTAAATAAATAATATTGTTAACAGGTATTATTGGGCTCGGCCGAAATCATCCTGAAGCCGAACGACATCACTGAGCTGGGGAGTCGAGACTTCCAGAATGGTGGAGTCTTCCAGGGCTTCGACACGATGCGTCGTCATCGGCGGGAGATGTAAACAATAACCCGGTTCACCGATAGTCTCCGACATTTTGCCATCCGGAAACTGTACACTGAAGAGTACTTTCCCCTGTAAAAGGTACATGCTTTCGTCTTTTTCTTTATGATATTGAAGACTGAGACGGAAGCCTTTTTTCACGAAGATGACCTTACCGGCATATTGCGGTGTCAGCGCATACAGTAATTCATTGCCCCAGGGTTTTTCTGTTTTTCTCGGCAGCTTTTCTTCCATTTTAATCACCCCAGATACATACATTAGTAACATAATCTTAGCAACACGGGTAGCAATCTGCAAGGAGGGTTCGGTTCTCTTATGGTTGGAATTCGTTTTTCCAATGGTTTATCATAGCGATAAGCCAAAGGGAGACGAATTATGTTGAGTAATTTCAAAACCTCCCTAATAAGGCTATATGGGAGGATTAAAAAAATGGTCACTGTCTGGACTACATTAGGCTCTATACTTATTCCCCTTGCATTTGTAGTTGATATTGAAATCCCCAAAACTCCTTCATGGGTAATTTATGCACTTTTAATATTTGGTTTTGGCTCTATTTTGATGGGATTAATATATTACATACATGAAGAGAGACATAGAAGGGAGGAAATGTATTTATTTGCTCTCATGGTCACTGGTATAGCAGAAAAAATGGGAGTTGATATGGATAAAATAGCAAATAAACTAGAGGAGAATAAGTATGGAAAATCAAAAAGGATTAAAACAGAATCAAAACCACCAGACGATTATCAGTCTGAATAACGAAATCGTTTCCGTAACGCCTATCGTCTGCAAAAACTGCGGAAGTGAAGCCGTGATGAAATGGGGAAAATACAAAGGCATCCAACGATACTACTGTAAATCTTGTAATCGTAAATTCAAAGCAGACGATGATTTATACCGAATGAAAGTACCATCTGAATACGTGAGCAGTGCTCTCTCGATGTACTACTCAGGTATGAGCGTAAATGACATATGCACCAATCTCAAGCAGGAACACAATTACTACCCCTCAAATTCGGTAGTTTACAAATGGATTGATAAATATACCCCATTAGCTATCAAGCATTTTAGAGATTATCACCCTCAAGTTGGGGATGTCTGGATAGCCGATGAAACGATGCTTAATCTGGATGGAGAGCACTCTATCTGGTTTTATGACATTATAGACCGAGATACACGCTTCTTGCTTGCTTCTAGAGTGGCGATTTCACGCACAACTAACGATGCCCAAATACTCATGGAAAGGGCTGAAAAATGTGCAGGCAAAAAACCTAAAGAAGTTTTAACAGATAAAAACAGGTCTTACGAAGACGGCATCGAAAAAGCATATGGAAGCGATACCGAACATGTTATCGGAAATCCCTTCAAAGAAAAAGAAACAGGCGAGAGCACAAGCGAGATTGAACGCTTTCACGGCACGCTTAAAGACCGTACAAAGGTCTTTCGCTCATTTAGGGATATAGACACGCTTATTCAGTTTACTGATGGCTGGTTAGTTTACTACAACTTCTTTAGACCTCATGAAAGTCTGGAAGGTAAAACACCCGCCGAAGCTGGAAAAATTAAGTACGATGTCAAAGATTGGGCTGGATTAATTAAGATTCCAGTACCTAAACATCGTATTCAATTTGTGGATTTACCCACGTCAAAACGTACCAAAACTGTCATTGATACCAGTAAATTACTTAATAGAAAGAGAGGACATAGAGCACCCAAAACACCTAGAGGTGATTTATATACAGGTCACGGCATGGTTAGCAGGCATCCCTTTAGAGGTGGCAAGGCTCGAAGGGGGAAGATAATATGAATACCCTAGCCATAATATTGGCAGTTATTATTGGGCTGATTTTGTTAGGCGTGATTGTATTATTAAGTTTCTTATGCCTAGATTTGCTATCTTTAATTTGTTTTATTTCAGTTTATATATTCAGGTTAATTACGAAAATTAAGAGCAAGAATACCAGTGATGACGCCAATAATAAATTCAAACCAAGTAAAGAAAGTATTTACACTATCGTATTTATTAAATACGTAATAAATATCATTTACCATTTTTATCATTGGGTACATTCCGTTATTAACAGAGAGCTCAGATGTACTAATAGGCAGACCGAAAGACAGAGCACCCCCAATAATACTACCGAGCAACAAAGCAAAGGCACTGATGCAAGTAACCTGAAAGAACCTGAACCATTTAGGGTGGCGTCTCATGTCAGAAGTATAACACAGGGGAAAAGATGAAACCAACCATAAGAGAACTTAACCGCAAGGAGCATTTGCTTGCCATTTCGGCTATAATACGATAATGTAAAGGAAAGTAATCCTTACTTTAATTCTCAAACCACCGGATTAGAGGCAAAGTTTGCAGAAAGTAATTGTAGTAGCCCAACAAAATGACGAAATGGTTAAACTGTGCGCGGAATTAGGTAAACACGGTTTTCAATGTTCATTTACAGACAGTAACGATGCCATGGAAAGTATCACGGAAAATACCGCCGGTTTACTGTTGATTGAATTTACCGGCACGGCCGAAGTTGAAACATTATGCCGCTATTTCCGCAAAGACAGAGACCTGCCGGTGATTGCGTTGGTTTCGACGGAAAAACTGGATAAACTCGATGATTTAGTCGATGATTTTGCGGTCAAGCCTTACAATCCGAAGGAACTGGCGACCAGGATAAAACATCTGATCCGGAAAGACTCCGATACTTCGACAGCACAAATCAGAACGGCCGGAATCACCATCGACCCGGATAAATATGAGGTTTATGTCGACGGGAAATTGGTTTCCCTGACATTCAAAGAATACGAATTATTGAAATTCCTGGCCAGCCATCCCGGCCGGGTTTTTACCCGCGATACATTACTGAATCAGGTCTGGAGCCAGGATTATTTCGGCGGAGACAGAACAGTGGATGTCCACATCCGCAGACTCCGAAGTAAAATAGAAGACCCCGACCATGTTTACATCGAAACGGTAAGAAACATCGGTTACCGTTTCATCAGAAACTGAGCGTCCTTCCTGATATCCCCATCACGAAACATAAATTTAATATAGACGAAATATCCTTGTAACATTAGCTCTGTAAAGTAGAAACATCTATATTCGTTAGAAGGAGATTAAATGTCTATTAACGCCGCAGATACTGCGTGGATGTTAGTTTCAACGGCTCTGGTGCTCTTTATGACCGTAGGATTGGCATTCTTCTATGGCGGTCTGGTAAGGAGAAAAAACTTCCTTTCCACCATCATGATGAGTTTCTTTTGTTTGGGACTGATAGGGGTATTGTGGGTAGTTTACGGCTATACACTGGCCTTCGGCCCGGACAAAGCGGGCCTCATCGGCGGATTCAATTTCTTCGGACTGATCGGGGTAGGTCAGTCGCCGTCTGCAACCTATGCGTCAACAATTCCCCAACTGGCTTTCATGGCTTTCCAGGGAATGTTTGCCGTGATTACTGTGGCGCTGATTACCGGGGCAGTAGTCGAACGGATTAAATTCAGCGCTCTGATGCTGTTTTCGATTATCTGGTTTACTATCGTCTACCTGCCCGTCGCTCATTGGGTCTGGGGTGCGGGCGGCTGGCTGAATAAATTAGGTGCATTGGACTTTGCCGGCGGCACAGTAGTGCACATTGCAGCCGGGGTATCGGCGCTGTCACTGGCAGTCCTGCTTGGTCCCCGTAAAGGATTTAAAGAGAAAGAACCGATGGAACCGGGCAATATCCCGATGGTCGCATTGGGCGCCGGTATCCTGTGGTTCGGATGGTTTGGTTTTAATGCCGGCAGCGCCCTGACCTCCGGCGGACTGGCGACCAGCGCTTTCGTGGCGACGAACCTTTCGGCCGCCACTGCGGCCTTAGTTTGGATGATACTCAGCTGGATTTATCGCAGACCTTCACTGCTCGGCGTTGTAACCGGCGCAGTCGCTGGTCTGGTGGCCATTACCCCGGCCGCCGGCTTTATTCAGCCGATTATGGCAATACCGATTGGAGCCGGTGTTGCCCTGCTTTGTTATCACATGATGATTTTCCGTTCCAAAACCAATATCGATGAATCGCTCGATGTCTGGGCAGTACACGGCATGGGCGGCACCTGGGGCGCGATCGCAACCGGCATCTTCTGCACCACGGCAGTGAACTCCGCGGGGAAAAACGGACTTTTCTATGGAAACCCAAAACAGGTATTAATCCAATTGATTGGAGTTGTCGCCGTTTGGATATTTGCCTTCGGGATGACCTGGTTAATCGGTAAATTTGTTGACAAAGTAGTTGGTCTACGTGTCTCCGCTGCTGAAGAATCTGTAGGCTTAGACATTTCACAACACGGAGAAAGAGCCTATGGAGGTAATTTAAGATGAAAAAAATTGAAGCAATCATCCGGGAAGAAAAACTGGAAGCCGTGAAGAAGCATCTGGAAGAAATCGGATATTTCGGGATGACACTGACCGAGGTCAGCGGCCGCGGCCGGCAAAAAGGTGTCCCCCTGAAATGGGGTTCGAAGGAATACCGGTTGGAATTTCTCCCCAAACTCAAGGTGGAAGTAGTCGTGATGGACGAGGATGTACCCGGTGCGATAAATGCTATAATCAAGGGGGCGAGAACCGGAGATATCGGAGATGGTAAAATATTTATCATACCGATAGAAGATGCCGTCCGCATCAGAACAGGTGATTCCGGTAATAACGCCGTCTAACGCAATAATAAATAATAAAATAAGGGAGGTTACACTACCATGCCGAAGAAAGACCAGAAAACAGAGAGCAAAGAATATGTTCTCAAGATGGCTAAAGAGAATGATGTACGGTTTATCCGTTTGTGGTTTACCGATATTCTCGGGATGCTGAAGAGTTTTGCCATTTCGATAGATGAATTGGAAGGGGCACTGGACGAAGGCATGGGATTCGACGGTTCGTCAATCGAGGGTTTTGCCCGCATTGACGAAAGCGATATGGTGGCGAAACCTGACCCTGATACTTTCCAGATTCTGCCGTGGAGACCGCTAGAACATAACGCCGTCGCACGTATGTTTTGTGACATTTTAAAGCCGGGCGGACAGCCTTTCGAAGGCGACCCCAGATTTGTGCTGAAGAGAAATCTGAAAAAAGCGGCCGATTTAGGCTTCACCTTCTACGTTGGGCCTGAACTGGAGTTCTTCTATTTCAAAGATTCCAAAGGGACAGAAACGCTGGATTCCGGTGGATATTTTGATATGACCACATTGGATGCAGCCACCGACCTGCGGCGGAATACGGTTATCACACTGGAAAAAATGGGCATCGGTATCGAGTACTCTCACCATGAAGTAGCCCCCAGTCAGCATGAAATCGACATGCGCTACACGGACGCGCTGACAATGGCCGATAACGTAATGACCTACCGCCTGGTGGTCAAACAGATTGCGATGAATGCCGGCGTTTATGCCAGCTTTATGCCCAAACCTGTTTTCGGTATCAACGGCAGCGGTATGCATGTTCACCAGTCACTTTTCAAGGGCGACAGGAATGCCTTTTTCGATGCCAAAGGCAAGTATTTCCTTTCGAAGCTGGCACGGAGTTATGTTGCCGGATTGTTAAAATACGCGCCGGAAATCACTGCAGTGAACAACCAGTGGATTAACTCCTACAAACGGCTCGTTCCGGGTTATGAGGCGCCGGTATATCTGTCATGGGCAAAACGCAACCGTTCCGATATGATCCGGGTGCCGGAATACCGGCCGGGCAAAGAGAAGGCGACCAGAATCGAATTACGCTCACCCGACCCGGCCTGCAACCCTTACCTGTGCTTCAGTGTGATGCTCGCAGCCGGACTTAAAGGGATTGAAGACGGACTAGAGCCGCCGGACCCGATCGAAGAAAATGTTTACGAGATGACCGAAAAGCAACGCGAGGCAAGGGGAATCCGGACTTTACCCGCCAACCTGGCTGATGCCATCGCATTGACGGAAAAGAGCGCATTAGTAAAGGAAGCGCTTGGAGACCATGTCTTCAATGCCTTCATCGAGAATAAGAAAATAGAGTGGAACCAGTATCGTATCCATGTCTCGAAATATGAGCAGGACCGTTACTTACCGATGCTCTAATAAACCTATGCTATAATAAATTACCAGCTTTTTCTTAATTGGAGGTGAAAAATGCGCCGCCTGAGAATTGCGATGGCGCAGATTAACACCACAGTTGGTGATTTTGACGGCAACGTAAAGAAAATTCTGGGAGCGATTGACAATGCCCGCGTGGTAAAAGCGGATATCGTTACGCTCCCGGAATTAGCTATTTGCGGCTATCCCCCGGAAGACTTGCTGTTCAAGCCTCAATTTATTCAGGCTAATCTGCAATCGCTCCAGAAAATTGTCGAAGCATCCCAGGGAATTACGGTCGTCGTCGGCTACGTTGATTCCGACGGCGATATTTATAATGCCGCAGCCCTGATTTCAGACGGGAAGCTCATCGGAACCTATCACAAAATGTACCTGCCCAATTACGGCGTTTTCGACGAAAACCGGTACTTCCGGGCAGGCGGTGAGTGCCCGGTATATGTGATTAACGGTATCGGCATCGGCATTAATATCTGCGAAGATATCTGGTATGAAGCCGGGCCGGCCACGGTACAGGCATACGCCGGCGCTGAAGTTATCATTAACATCAGCGCTTCTCCATACCACGCCGGCAAGGGCGAATCACGGGAAAAAATGATCGCTACCCGTGCCTTGGATAACGTGGCTATTTTTGCCTATAACAATCTGGTCGGCGGGCAGGACGAACTGGTCTTTGACGGCCACAGTTTGTTGATTGACGAACGTGGGTATCTGATAGCTCGCGGGAAACAGTTTGAGGAAGATTTCATTGTGGCTGACCTCGATATCGAGGCGGTATTCAGGGCGCGCCTCCACGACCCCCGGTGGCGGAAAGAATCACCGCTGTTGGGGAAAACTGGGTGGCACCAGACTAAAACAATCGTATCGCAAACACCTGATCATAATCAAAAACCACCCATTAAACTTAGACATATCACAGCTTTGGAACCGGCGGCGGAAGTTTATCAGGCGCTGGTGTTGGGAACAAGGGATTATATCCACAAGAACGGCTTCAAAAAAGTGGTAATCGGGCTTTCCGGTGGTATTGATTCCGCAATTGTCGCAACGATTGCTGTCGACGCATTAGGAAAAGATAACGTCATCGGGATATCGATGCCTTCACGGTATTCTTCGACCGGCAGCGTTACCGATACCCAAAAACTGACACAGAATTTAGGCATCAAACTAAAAACCATTTCAATTGAAAAACCGTTCCAGGCTTATCTGGAAACGCTCACCGAATCATTCACCGGAGCAAAACCGGACAGCGCCGAAGAAAACCTGCAGGCACGTGTCAGAGGTAATTTACTGATGGCGCTTTCCAATAAATTCGGCTGGCTGGTATTGACCACCGGCAACAAGAGTGAAATGGCCACCGGTTATACAACGCTTTACGGCGATATGGCCGGCGGTTTCGCCGTAATTAAAGATGTTCCCAAGACGCTGGTCTACAAAATTACCAGATACCGCAATACGCAAGCCGGATTCGACCTGATACCGGCGGCGATTATCGACAAACCGCCATCCGCCGAATTGAGACCCGACCAGAAAGACTCCGACAGCCTGCCGGTATATGAGATTCTGGACTCAATTCTGACGGCGTATGTTGAAGACGATAAATCAGTAGACCAGATTGTAGCGCTGGGATTTGATAAGGCTATCGTGCAGAAGACCGCGAAATTAGTCGACCGCAGTGAGTACAAACGTCGGCAGGCTCCTCCCGGTGTGAAAATCACCAGCCGCGCTTTTGGACGGGACAGGAGATTACCGCTGACCAGCCTTTTCAAAGAATGGTAAGATATCATCATAATCAGTCTATCATCCGATTTCGAGGTTTCAAGGAACAATGGTACAGGGCTCTGCTTCCGAAACAGAACACAAAATAATCGCTATTCTCAAAGTGCTTAACGAATCTTCCGAACCATTAGGCTCCATTACGATCGCGCGGGAACTGGAACGTCACGGCATCTCTCTCAGCGAGAGGGCGGTGAGGTATCACCTCAGAATTACCGATGAACGCGGGCATACGCAGCCTTTCGGCAGAGACGGCCGGATGCTTACCGTTCAGGGTCTGGAAGAACTAAAGATAGCCTTAGCCCCGGAGCATGTCGGGTTTGTCCTTGAGAAACTGGAAACACTGGCTTTTCAAACAACCTTTGACCCCAAAACCCGCACCGGTCTGGTGCCAATAAATACTTCGCTGATCGCCAAAGACAAATTAAAAAAGGCGCTGGCACTAATTAATGAGGCGTTTGCGGCAGGTTTTTGCGTTAGCGAGCTGGTTGCCGTGGCGCAACCGGGTGAGAAACTGGGTTCGGTGATCGTGCCGGAGGGGAAGGTAGGTATCGGCACGGTATGCAGCGTGGTGGTGAACGGCGTTTTGTCAAAATCGGGAGTGCCTATATCTTCAAAATTCGGCGGCGTTCTGGAACTGAGAAAACCGAAGCAGGAACGTTTCGTAGCGATTATTTACTATGAAGGCACGTCTCTGGACCCATCGGAACAATATATCCGCGCCAGAATGACCAGTGTCAGAGAAGCCGCGAAGACGGGGAAAGGCCGGATACTGGCAAATTACCGTGAAATACCGGCTCCGTCCAGGGCTATGGTCGCTGAAAAAATGGCCGAGATGAAAGAAGCAGGAATCGGCGGGGTATACCGGCTGGGGAATACCAGTGAATCCATCTGCCAGATACCGGTAGGGCCGAACCGGGTGGGGATTGTTTTTCTGGGGGGGCTGAATGCGCTGGCGGCAGTCTCGGAATCCGGGATTGAAGTAGAAAATAACAGCGAAAGCGGGGTAATCGACTTCAAGCGGCTGGTGAGCTTCCGGAAAATCTGAACGATTCCCAACATATCAATCAGCAAGCTTGCGCGGTCGAATTTACACGTAGGCTTTTTTATGATTATTTGTTTGCAGTAACACTGCTAAAACCCAACAAATGACAATTAATCGATTGGAACGGAGGCGAATAGTCTGTTTTTCATGCCTGACGCCTTGCCGTAAAAAGATTAAAATTTTTAACTTGCAAGGTATTGCAATTTGTCATAACGAAGATATAATCATAGTTAGAAGGAGGCAAGTGGTTGGTCAAAAAATTGATTAATGGCTTGTCTCTGAGCAGATAAATAGTGAATATTCGCGGGTCTAACTCTCTAAATTCCGCTTGAAGAGATAGACGAAATTGATGATGTAAAAAGAATAGTGGCGCACCGGTGTAAGTTTAGGCTGCCAAAATTAAAGAGTTGTGTTTAATACCGGACACCATGGAATTTGAAACAGATTATTTTCTGTTAGAGAAAAACCCGCTTGAAAAGACTCTTTTACGCTCAGTCGGCAGCCGGCGAGTAAATTGGCATCTGTTTTGATTTTATTCTTGCAGGTGGACTACTCGAAACCTATAAAGTTTCTAGAATTTGTTACAGCATGGCTATTTGTTTCCGTGCTTATGATGCACCATTGAATAAATAACCAGCCTGAAACCAACTCTAGTCCGTTTTTTGGCCAATCCCTACCTTTAGTTGTGATAAAACTATTCTCAAAAAACGGTTCAGATAAACAGGATAACAGCCTGGGGCTATTCCATGCCGAGGCGGCAGCCGTAAATGCGGAGAATGCGGGTTGTAATTTTCAATCGGCCTCCATTATTGCAACCGGTGCCGATGCCTCCAGTGTCGCTCTTTTAAGCACATTTACCAACCTGGTGCTGGCAATGCTGCTGATTAAAGTGCCATCTTTGGTGGAAGGAAAGACACCGATGAAGAGAACCATCGTCATGATGGCTCTCATTAATGCTTTCACATGGATTCCGATTATTCTTGTCTTCCTGTTTTTTAAACAAATTAACCCGCTGCTGCTGATCGCGTTATGGATTTTCGGGCTGGTGCCGGCGACTTTACTGGGGCCACTGCGCGATAACTGGCTGGCGAACATGGTTCCATCTGAGAAAATGGGAAGGTATCTGAGTTTCCGTTCGGTTATCTCCGCGCTTTTTTTTCTGGTGGCCTACAACATTATGGGTTTCACACTGTCCAGAGCGACGGGAAATGTCTTCAGCGGGTTTGCGATAGTTCTGGGAATAGCCTTCTTCGCTTCAATAGCCAGCACTTTTCTTTACAGTAACATCCATTCCCCTGCTCCGGTCGCTAAATCTGAAACAGCGCCTTCGCTGACATTTATTAATTTCTTGAAAGGGGCAATGAAAGAGCACCTCGGAACATTTATCCTGTTTCAATCGCTTTTCAACTTTGCGGTTAATTTGAGCGGACCACTGCTGGCCGTCTACATGCTGAAAAATTTAAAGTTCTCATTTATGACATATACCCTGGTTTTCTCCTGTGTGTACGTCGGTCGTGCCATCAGTATGACTTTCTGGGGGAAGATGGTAGATAAATCCGGCAGCCTGCGGGTACTGGGCATCGTAGCGCATCTAATCCCATTCGTGCCGCTTTTGTGGCTATTCTCCGGGAATATCGGCTATTTATGCGCAATTCAGTTATTCTCCGGGGTAGTCCAGGCTGCTTATGACCTGTCCTGCCAGACCTTTATTTACAAATCTACACAGCCCGAACAGCGGTTGCATTATATCGTTTACTGCAAAAGCCTGACGACTTTTGCAGCAGCACTGGGGACATTAACCGGCGCTTTACTACTGAGCCATATGCTACATATTTTTGGAAGTCAGATTCTCGGGATATTCCTGCTTTCCGCAATAACGCAAATGGCGGTAGTCCGCTTCATGCTGCCGAAACTCAGGCCCGGCGGTATTCCTGACGCCATCGTCCATGAAGAACTGGCACGGGAACTGGCAATGGTAAATTATCCTACACGCCAGGGACTCTATTATCACCCGGAAGCATGGTCGCGGTTTACCAAACCCGTGGCAGCTTTCGGCACTGCTATCAGTAATGCAGTAAATAAATTAGCACCCCGACCGGCTGGCCTATATTTCAATCAGGCGAAATGGTCCAATTATATGGGACGGAACGTAAACCTGCAGGCAGACGACATCTCGACGGAACCGAGCGGGCTGTATTACAACAAGAAAGCCTGGGCTGATTACAGACAGCAGACGGCTGTTCTGGCAGAACCTGATTCTGAGACCGCAAAACAAGGACTATTATATAACCCCGAAGCCTGGGCAAAAATGGCGAATCAAACAGCACAAGCAACTGCCAAGGCGCAAGAAACATCTGCACCAGCCCGTAAAGGCCTGCTTTATGACCCCGCAGCCTGGTCAGCGATAGTGAATCAAATGGCGCAGGCGGATGTAAAATTCTCAGATAGTTTAAAGCCTGCCCGTAAAGGGCTGCTGTACGACCCTGAAGCGATGGCGAAATTTATGAAACAGACAACATTGGCAGAAGCCAAAGCAATTGATGCCAAGCCTGCCAAGACCGGAATTTTCTATGATTCCCAGAAATGGAGCGATTATCTGAAACAATCGTTAGTACTCAATGCCACAACGGTGCGGACCATCGGGGACCCGCAAACCAACCGGCAGCCGATTTTCTATCATCCGGAAGCCTGGAATAACTACAAGAACCAGACCACCTCATCCCGAACGGCAGCTAAAGCCAGGGTCGGAGCGACACCGAAACAGGCTTTACTCTATCATCCTGAAGAATGGGAGAGGACTCTCGACCCGGCGATGGTGCACATCGGCAGAAAATCTGCAATCGGCACGGTGATCACCCGGCAAAGTACGGTAAAGAAAATGGATCGGAAATCGCCGCCCATGAGTCATCAGACTGAAAACAGACCGGCAGCAACAAACAAACGGTTCGGGACGCGCCCATCGATGGCCTAAAAGATTATATTTTCTTCCCGCTGTAAGTTAAAGGTTTTTTCCCGGAGCTATTTCAAGTTTTGATTTGTCTGTCCCGACTTCCAGAAACTTTCCAGTTTAAACAACACCGAGACATCAACGTCAGCGACGGTATTTTTATTGTACTCAAATGGATTGTCGATGTCGTGAATAAGCTGTACTATCGCGGTCAATACAAACGTAATTAAGGCAAAAAGCAGCAGGCCGCCAATAAGGTGACCGGAACCGGCTTTCACCTCAGCTAAAAAGTCTCCGTGCATATCATTGGAGTGTAAAATAGTGAATTTTCTGGTTTCGCCCATAATTTACCCCGGATCAAATGAATATTCTCAGCAGTTAAGGAATCAATCAAATTATCACAATATCTATTGGGCAGGCTAGTATATCATAGAATATAAAAAATAAACCAATATTCTCCCATGATTTTCGGATGGGTAAAAATCTGACGATAATCGAATGCAAGACGCTCAAAAATAAGGGTGATTTTCATCAAAAAGCACTTTTGTACTTTTCCGAACCGCCAGCAGGCAATTGCTTTAATGAATGATCGAAAAGAACAGCCAGTAGACGAATACATTAATTACCGTCAAAGGCAAACCGATCCGGATAAATTCCCAGAAAGTAAGTGTTTCTCCCGATTTTCGTTCGGCATTCTGGATGATAATAACATTACTGGCAGCGCCCAGAATTGAAAGATTGCCGGCAATAGTGCTACCGGCGGCTAATGCCATCAACCCCGCACCGGTCACCCCGATTTTCATCAACATCGGGAGGTAAAGAGCTACCACCGGTACGTTGGAAATAAACTGGCTGAGGATAACGCTGATGCCCATGATAGCAGGGACGGAGTTCAGCTTCAGAGTCGTGGAATTGATGACATTCTGGAAAACTCCCGAGTTCCAGACACAGGCCATCAGGATGAACATCGAAGCAAAGAAAATGAGCGTTGTCCAGTCGATTTTACGGATAATCGTCAATCTCTTCGGGCTGAAAAGAACAAGCGGCAGCGCGGCCGCTAGCGCAATATAGGTCAACCTGAAATTAATTTGCAGACCGGCAAATACAGTGACAATTTTCGCCACGATTAACACCGCCAGCAGCACAAGTGAAATCCGGCATAATTGCGCTAATTTCGGGTCGTTAATCGGCTCAAGCTGGGACGTTATTATTTTATGGTCAAATTGTTTGCGGTAGAAAAGGCGTAGCAAAAAGTAAGCCAGCAGCAGATTAAGCAGTGTCGGGAGCAGGAGATAACGGAAGAAAGTGATAAAAGGATTGGCCACATTGCCATTGATGGCGATGAGCAGGTTCTGGGGATTGCCGATGGGACTTGTGACGCTGCCGATAGTAACCGCGAAAGCCAGCGTAAGCAATAGTATTTTCGGTGATGTTTTGGCTTTGCCGGCTAATAACAGAACAACAGGAGTACCGATAATTGCCAGCGTGTCGTTCATCAGGAAGGCAGCCATAATGCCGATACCGAATAAAATAAACAGCACCAGGCTGTCCAGAGATTTCGCGCGGCGGAAAAGCTTATAAGACAGGTAGGAGAGGTAACCGCTGTTAACTAGCGCTTCGCCGACAATAAACATGCCGAAGAGGAAGAAGATTACATCCAGGTTGATGGATTTCAGAGCATTCAGCGGCGTGATTTGCAATGTCGCCAGCACGGCGATAGCCCCCGCTGCCATGATTTGCCAAATTTGAAGGCGAACCTTACCAATCCGCCGGACAATAATCAGGATAAAAACAAGCGCAAGAACAATTATTGGTATCATCTTTTACAATTATAAACCAATCCGGATGTCATCACGGCCGTTTTTATGTTATACTTTTTAATACTTATGAAAAAAGACTTAATAAATATTCTGGTCTGCCCGGTGTGTAAGGGAAAACTGACGCTCACTATCGAGAAGGAAAACGAAAAAGAAATTGTTTCCGGTTATCTGTTTTGCAGCAAATGCAACGTTCGTTATCCGATAGTGGACACCATCCCCAACCTGTTGCCGCAGGTAAAGAAAAACTAATCGGGGCGGTATGTTGCCCGGCTCTGGGGAGACTCCCAAACCTCGATGCAAGTGAGCGAAACCGGCGCATCGGCCAATTTTTTATTCAATTTCCGGTAAATTGTCGCGGCAATGTTTTCCGATGACGGATTGATCCGGTTAAAAGGCGCTTCCTCGTTCAGGTTGGTATGGTCATATTTTACCAGTATGTCGCCGAGATGCTGCTTAAGCAATGTGAAGTCATAAGCCAAGCCGATTTCATTGAGTTTCTTGCCATTGACAATGGCGACGACCTTGAAACGGTGTCCGTGCAGCCTTTCACACTTTCCCTGATAACCGCGAAGGGCGTGGGCCGCATCAAAATCCATTTCTACACTTATTTCATACATGCTGCACCTCGTGTATTTTGTAATTTGACGATATCTTCCGGATTAACTTGCAATGCCTGCAACATTTGCCGGATTGTTTTTCCCTCCACCGGATGAATAAAGTCCGGGGCAATCTCGTCTAACGGCATCAGCACAAAAGTTCTTTCCGTCAGACGTGGATGAGGAATTATCAACGCCGGTTCGGCGATTACCTGATTGCCATAGAAAAGGATATCGATATCGATCGGACGCGGGCTGTTGAGCGGGCCCGGCTGCCTGCCCATATTTATCTCTATTTGTTTAACAAAATTCAAAAGGTCCAACGGAGCCATGGAAGTCGCCGCTTCACAGACCAGATTGAGAAAACGCGGCTGCCGGGTGTTACCCACCGGCTTTGTATCATATATGGAAGATACAACTTGCACCTTAATTTTCTGCGCCAGCGCATCCAGCGCCGATTCCAGATTATACTGGCGGTCGCCCATGTTTGAGCCCAATCCGAGAAATATTTGGACGGGGTTTGCTTCTTCTGTAATAATTTTGGAATGATTCATTATAGTCCCTTGCCGTGTGCTAATTATAACAGTTGCCCATGATAATCGTAAACGAAATAGAAACGAAGCCGTTAAAAACATTGTAATATCCTGTAATTGTCAGTACTAAAAATATTTCTAAAAAAGGTTGTTTCATGCGAGAACAA
>Ga0224521_1000304_pt1 | contig 15537 bp, 8 predicted proteins | sample CFST0metaG_FD_182731 | JGI IMG/M metagenome (GOLD analysis project Ga0224521, IMG submission 182731) | Peat soil microbial communities from Stordalen Mire, Sweden - C.F.S.T0 | ecosystem: Environmental > Terrestrial > Soil > Wetlands > Peat | place: Sweden: Norrbotten County, Stordalen Mire... | reverse complement strand
GGCTTCCCATCCATGAGCTTAACCTTCTCATCGAGGGTCAAACGCTTTAACAGATCGGTGATTCGCGCATCGTCGCTTAATTTTGGATCGCGAAATGGATAATCTGCCTGTGCACTAGCGTGGTACGCAACCAAAGCGGCAAACGAAGACAAGACGGCTAAACGCACCAACCTTTCCGCAGTGCTTCTTAGATGCATGAATCTTGTAATACGCTGAAGAACAGTGATGTAAAAACGGATTCTGCGAGAGTTTGTTAGCACACGACCCGAGTGCATATTTTCTCCTTCAGCAAACGCGGCACAATAGCATTTCTTCTTTTCCTGTACAAGAGCTCTTCTGCACATCAATGCAGCATTGTTCGCGAAAAGCTCGCCGACATTCATCTTGGGGAATCCGAAGCTGCTCCTAGTTTCGATGGTTCGCGTACCTAGCGGAAACCATCGAGTGATGGCGCGCTATCGGCTTCGTTCAGTTTCAGCGTGCAAAACCGAAATCTCTGCCACACTGAAACAATTATTGGTCCCCAGCACCTTCAAGGCTGTAAATCGGAAGATTCTTGCATCAACCGGAGTAAAGGAAATTCTTTGAATTACGGGATTGTTTTCGATGTTTGAAAAACGACCTACCTCTACATTCGTTGTCCAATTCTTGCCATCAGCGCTCGTTTCAAAGCGGTAAGTTTCAACGACGCCATCATGGTTTCTATCCTGGCGCGGCAGATAAGCTAACCCCGCAATCTTCTGCAAACTCCCCATATCAACAGTCAGTTGATGTGGCAATGTCGTATTCGAACATGTCAGCCAGATGGTGGCAGGATTCCCGTCAATCGCGTTTTCGGCAGGGGTCTCCTCACTCTCTACGCTCGTAATCTTCCAGCCAATTGGAGCTAAACCAGTAAAGTCCTTTGAAGCGATCATGCCGAGCCGTCCATCTGGAGCCAGACAGGCCGCTTCTACATTTCCACCACGCGGAAATACGATTGGGGCACTATATATGCTGGATTGAGCGGTCAGCGCCATACCATGCGTCGCGTAAACCACAGGTAGTTTTTTGGCACATTCAATAGTTACCCGCCCGTTGGCATCGCGTTCAGAAATGACGGGAGCCTGAACCAGTTCGACCTGCTTGAAAATCCCAATTTCAGCTAGAGTCGGTTCAAGGCGCGAACCCGTAATGCGAATACGCACTTGGTCGGTAGTAACCGGAGAATTCAACCGCAACAATCGCTTGTGACCAATCGTTGTCTGTTCGTCGAGCTTATTCCACTTCGATCCGTCCCACGCATCAACAGCAAAGGATTCGATACGTTGACCGCGGTGATCTACAGCTTCTTGCAGCGAAACAACGTCAAAAGTAATAGCAACAGGCATCTTCAAGGTGAGCGTGGCAGTCTTCTTCCCCGGAGCCGCTTCCCACCAAGTATCGAGATTCCGATCGAGAGCAAGCGCTGGCGCGTTTGCTCGGTTTGAGCTGTCGGCCGTAAGTGTTGCTCCCGTCGCAAGGTTCTTGGCAAAGGTTTCGTCGACCACGTACGCCATCTTGCGCAAGGATGCAAGTTGATTGTCGGGAATCAAGCCGCGTGTATCTGGCGAAAGATTCAGCAGCATATTTCCATTTCTGCCAACGGATGTGTAATAAATATCGATCAGATCTGCAGCAGTCCTCACATGCTTGTCAGGATTCCAGAACCAACCATAAAGAATCGGTTCATTGACTTCCGCTGGATACCACCACAGATACGAACCGGGCGTGAGCTTGGAGCGACTGCCAAGATCAGCATCCGTCATATCGGGCCAATTGAAGTGATTGGGCTCTGCTGGCAGTGGAAGAACGCTCCATTCCGTGGTTCGTCCGATGCCGGATTCATTACCAACCCAGCGCGCATCAGGTCCTTTTCCGAAGATGACTGCCTGTGGCTGTAATTTGCGAATTAAGTCGTACCAAGCGTTATAGTCATACGCCTCAGAGACACTCGGATCAGGATTCGCGCCGTCAAACCAGACTTCTCGAATCGGTCCGTATTCGGTAAGCAATTCGTAAAGCTCATTCAAAAAATAGCGATTGTAATCGTCAACATCATACAGATAGCTCTTGAAACCAGAGGCAACCTCTCGTGCTTGGGCCGGGTTTGTTTTAAAGCTTGCTGGATTGGTTGGAATTACTGAACGAAGTTTTTCGCTGCCATTTCCATAGTAGCCACTTGGATTCTTTGGATTGGTTCGCAACTGGTAAAGATCGGCAGGTGACAGATAGACGCCTAACTCTATGCCGTACTTCCGCGCAGCATCGGCAACCTCACGAACGACACTGCCCTTTCCTGCGCGCCAAGGACTGGCTGCAACTGAGTGTTCCGAATAGCGAGTAGGCCACAGGTTAAATCCATCATGATGCTTGCAGACGAGAACCACCATTTTTCCGCCAGCATCCTTAACGGCACGCATCCATTGGTCCGCATCAAGTTCCGTAGGATTGAATATGGATGGATCCTCATGTCCATCACCCCATTCAACGCCTCTAAACGTGTTCGGGCCAAAATGGATAAAGAACGTTCGTTCCAGCCGCATCCAAGTCGTCTGATTGGGCCGCGGCAAAACCTTTGCTGCTTTTTCCTCAATCGTAGCTGCGGAGTCACTCCCAGAGAGGTACTGTTGCGTGGAATATTCGATTGACACAGGCAAGCTATCCTTGGCCTTCGAGGAAAACTGCCCGTAAACCAAGGCATGCACGGCCATAATTTCCACCGAAAAGAGAATCCAGTTTCTTACGTTTGATGTCTTCATAGCATCCTTTGTTATTTCTAACCGGAACCGCGACAGAACAGTGTGGAAGGTACGAGATGAGGTCTAGTTCGAAGACACCACCTACATCTCTCTCGTCTCCGATCATGCAACGAGTAAGAAAAAATCGATTAATTACTGAATCAGATCCGCTTCCAATGGACCGAGAATCACACTATCATGATAAGTGCGATGGCTAATGATTCCATTTTTTGTTCCCTCAATCGGTATTTCTTTTTTCTGTTCGGTTGTGTTCACATAGAGCGTGCGGCCCTCGACCACCCGAGCATAGACGCCTTCAGGAGTTTTGGGACCTTGTTCGATTCCCAGTGGCCCATAAAGACTGCGGAGAATTGGGTCGATCAACGAGAACTGTGCCGGCGCCGCGAGATACAGAGCCTGTCCTTTGCCATATTTGTTCAACGTTACGGCGGGCGGCTGTCCTGAAAGATTCGAAAATCGAGTAAGCGTGCTTGCGGTCCCTGGTTCCAAAACCTCGTAGTATCGGATACTCGCTTTTGCCGTCTTGCCTTCGAATTCAAATTCAGGAAGATCCTTGGGCTCGTAGAACTGTGCAGTGCGTAACCCGAAGACATCGCTCAATCTTCCCGGAAGAGGAGTATTGAACCACTGCCCGTGTTCGTCGACCTTCGCCGAGAACGCAGTCATGAGAACAGTACCGCCCCCGCTCACATAATCGCGTATGGCCTTCGCGCTTGCAATATCCATTACGTAGTCGGCAGGAATAACGACAAGGTTATATGGCGCAAGGCTGTCATGCCCGATGTTAATGACCGCCGTATCGATATTCGCATGGAACAATGGCTCGAAGGCGCTCTGTACCTGTTCCATATACGATGGCTTAAAATACTGCAGTGTCGTATTGGAAGGGCCGTTCGGTTGCGAGTCGATAGACGAATCAAAAGAATAGGCAACGGCAACCTGTGGATGGGTATATCGTGGAAATCCGTACTTCGAAAGGAGTTTGTAGTCAGAGGCAATATGTGCAAACTCATCTACCTTCCACGAAGGATTGTTATCGTGGTCAAGTAATCCAAAGATAGCCTGCTCCTCACCTCCCTGATGACTGTTGAACGTCCATGCAAGAACGCCCTGCGCTCCGATCATGAGCCCCAGATGCGCATACATGCGGCTCCGCCCGGGCGTACCATACCATCCACCTCCGCCTGCCGTAAATTCGTTAAACCACATGGGGGTAGATAGATCGCCCTTTGTCATTGAGGCTTGAAACGCGCCATTCACAGGATCGTTTGGGTAAAAGCCTTCCGCCCCGAATGATACATAGCTCTTGTAGGTACTGAGATAGTCAAATCCACGCCTTGGCGCGTAGTCCCATAGATTCGAGATCGATGGAATGTCGGGCATATTACGACGGCGAATCGCATCAAGCTCCCGCAACCGCTCTACCGAAACATCGGACCAGTAGCGATGAAGATCTAAATAGCGTTCCGAAGGTCCCGGGCCACTTGCAAGCGGTAAGTCAATATCCTCAAAGCTATTCAGGCGACGAGACCATCTCTGTGTAGCCCAAGCTTTGTTGAGTTCTTCAATCGTTCCATACTTTTTCTTGAGCCAAGCAAGGAAGCGCTCCCGATCACTTGTCGAGTAGGACATAAAACCGTTGCCGATTTCATTGTCATAGCCGATGGCAAGTATTGCCGGATTGTGCGCATAGTGCGTTGTTATCGCTTCGGCAAGTATCTTTACTTCGTGCGCATAATTCGGATCACTGATGTCGTCCATATAACGTTCCGCGGGAGGAAGCCGCGTGCCATTTTGCGCAATAACATCCGCACCGGGATACAAGCGATGCAACCAGATCGGAGCCGGGGAACCGGGGATATCCATGATGACTCTGATCCCATTCGCGTGCAACTTAGCTACAACCTTGTCCCACCAGTCAAAATTGAACTTACCTTGAGACGGCTCAAAGGAATCCCAGGAGAGATCTCCGATGCGGACAACATTGAATCCCGCATGTTTCATGATGGCAATATCGTGATCGATCTCCTCAGGTGTACGGTCGATCGGCTGATAGCAGGTTCCCACAAAGAGCTGTCCCGGCCCTGGCCAGTTCGGATGCACCGAATTGTTCTGCGCTACGCAAACGCAATTCAATAGACCAATAAAAACAAAAAAGATGAAAGCAAAACGGTTCATGAACATACGCTCCCCTTGAAGATTTTTTGGTCGGCCAAGTTGTACGCGCCACGCATTCACCGTTATGAAGCAGGCACCAGCGTGACAAGCACTGCGTCGTTACTGTTCATCGGAAATGCGAACTCAACTGTCCCAGCAGATCCGCTTCGCACAACTTTATCTATCTCTGGTCTATCCGTTGTTAGATCATTCAAGTGTTTGATCTGATCTGCGGCAAGCTCATTAGGAGCTCCCATCTCCAAATAGGCTGTATAGGCATCGTTTGCGCGGTATCCCGTGCGGTGAAGTTGCAAGCGGTACGCCATGTTCGGAGTCAAATGCGTGATCTTCAATTGCACAGGTTCGACAAAATGCGATGGAATTGTTTTTGTATAAAATGATCGATTGCTCGTCTTCTGCTGTGGCTGTTCGAAGTCCCAGACCACGCCCGCGAAGCTTCCATTCTTCGTGGCCAACATCGCTTGTGCGTCATTCGTAGCAAGAGTGTTGCCTTGAAGAGCGTGAAGATACTTATACGCGAAGTATGCAGGCTTTCGGATTCCTTCTGGATTCACAAGCCCGAATCCCCCTTGAAATGGAGCGGTTGGAGGTCCGGGTTCTTCAAACAAATCGGAATACGTCCAGTAGCTCATCCCTTGCACAAGTCCAGTGCAGGCCTTGAGCTTACTGAGTATATAGGGCGCACTGATGTAGGAGTCATGTACGGAATCGCGTGGAGTGTAGCTTGTGCTCCACTCCGAGAAATACAGCGGTAGATGCGGAAACGGAGACGCGGAGATTTGCGCACGAACTTTGCGCACATCTCCGATAATAGCGGTGGGCGATGGATCAAGCTTGGTGTCGTCCTTGCCAGATTCATCTAAAAATCCGCCTATCACCCCATAGGTATGGGTCGTAACAAAGTCAATCGGAGCACCGCTCTGTTTCACAAAGGCTAGAAACTCTGAGATCCAAGCTGCGCCAGCCGTCGACGGGCCGCCTACGCGCAAATCTGGATCGACTGATTTAATCGTCTTCGCGGTTTGTGCATAAAGCTGAAAGTATGCTTTCTGATCAGCCGCCTCCCAAAATCCAGAAAGATTCGGCTCATTCCAAACCTCGAAGTACCAGGTACGCACCTCGTTTTGCCCGTAGCGTTCTTCAATGTGCCGGATAAATGCAGTAACCAGATCATGCCATCCAGTAGGGTCTGGATGTGAAGTGTTCCCATGCCAGTAAAAAATACTATTTTGCGAACTTGCTAAGGCCTTGGGCGTAAAGCCTAATTCAACAAAGGGCTTGATGTGCCTTGCTCGCAAAGCGTCGTACAGCTGATCGATTCCTGACCAGTTATAGATCGTCTTTCCGTTTTCAATATGTACAGTGCCTAGAACATCGTGAAAGATTGCATGAAAACGAATATAACGAAACCCGAGTTCGTCCGTGACCATCTTGAGTTGTTCCTGGCTGTCTGCGCGAATCAATGTTCCCGGATAGTCAGAACCCACCGATAGATCGAAAAAGTGATCGACAGGGCCACTGGTGTTGTCGAGGTCTACCTCGATATGGCGCAGGTGAGCCTTGTTCGTTTCAGAAGCAGACGCTAACGCACAAAAAGAAACCAGGACGCCAAGAATAATTGCCAAAGACCGTTGATGAGCTACGCTAAGCATGTGTTGGTGTACCTTTCGCTGCAATCGACTAAGGGATCTTCTCCGTCTTAAAGTGAAAAGTGGCCCGCCGCTTCTGCATCGAAATGGCGGGCCGCCCGATTACCAACTCAGTCTAGCCGATAGCTGAAGATATCGAGGTGTATTGGTAGGACCACTAGGACCTTTTCCAATCGTACCGAAATCAAGGCTGGTTGGATCGTTGTTATAGCCTTCATCCCAATTTGCATGATTGAAGGCATTCAGTATGTCGGCGCGAATCTGTAGGTTCGTGCTGTCTGACAGATAAACCTTCGACGCTCCTGGGATTCTAAAGTTCTTTGAGACGGCCATATCGAATTTGTATGCGCCTGGTTGGCGCACGCCAAAATCAATGTTGGCCCTTCCCACGGAATATCCGCTTGTAGGCATTCTTACAAACTGGATACTGGAGCATCCTGCGGCTGTAGCGGCAGGGCTGGGGATGATTGCGCCCGTGTCTACATCCTTGTATCCCACACAAGGAGTTACGCCACGCAGCCTTTTGTCCTTGTGGTTACCATCGGCAGGAAGAATGATGTGGTTCACTCCCATCGGAGTGTTGATTGCCGCTCCTGTCGACGCCATTTCCCAGTTGCCTGCGCTGTTGAATATGCTGTCAGAATTACCTCCGGAATCCGTGGGACGCCATGCGAATCCACTGTAGTACGAAAATAGCGGGCTGATCTCCCAGCCATTCACAATCTCGTCTACCAACGTGTTGGACTTCGACAGCAGAAGTCGCCCTCTGCCGAAGGGCAAGTACCCCACACCCGAGAAGGTGATCGAATGGTTGACGTCGTTAGCCGTGCTGACCTGCCGCGACAAGACGCGGTTGACAGAATCTACCCAGCCTCCAGAGGTTCCTTGTCCAGAATCTGTCCAGTTCCCGGAAGTCTCTGCCTTTGCGTGGGTATAGGTTCCATGCAACGACAGGCTTCTATTTACCTGATGCGATGCTGTGACCTGAAGAGAGTTATACCAACTCTTTCCATCGTTTGTAGCTCCTTTCTCGGTAATGTCCGTGAACTCAGGATAGGGGCGGGTAAGCGTTCCCTTGGAAATGGTGGCGTTCGTGTAATATCCCGTGCCGGAAAAAGCCGAGACCCCCAGAAATGGATTTGTAACTTGTCCGGTCGCAGTGTCGTCGCAGATATGACGATTTCCGCCCCGCTCTACGTCGCACTGTGCGTTCCATTGAGAAGATATATGGTTAATGTTGTCGCTCACCGGATTGTTCGGAACCCTGTTGCCGACATATCCGACGCTGATCACGTCGTGGTTGGTTACAGCGACTTCGTAGATTAGGCTGTAGGACCAAAGTGAGGGTACATTGAACTGCGGATTCACGTAGGTAATCGACGAACCCAGATCCTCAAGATAGCCGCGGGAAGAACCCGTGGATTGAAGCACAACAGGAATCGGATTACTGAGCCCCTGTCCGGTTGTCGCTGTGTATGGGGTAATGCCATTGTTCAGCGAATTGTTGTACGAGGTGGAGGCAGAGAAGCCATCCGCGTTGTTGGTGCTTTGATCGGTCATATAGGTTTCACCGATTCCACCACGGAGCGACATCTTGCTGTTGATCACATAGGCAAAGCCGATGCGCGGCTGCACGTGCAACATGTTGGTTGCATAAGCACCCCTTCGCACACCATTTACACCGGCGTACGTAAGGCCGCCCTGCAATTTGGTGGCAGCTCCCAATGCCGTGCTACCGGTTGGAATCAGGGCGGAAACCGGATTCAGAACCGTCGGATCGAAGGCACCGGTTGCTTTATTGTGGCGCTCCGACTCAGCAGTTAGAAAATCCCAGCGAATGCCAAGATTCAGAGTCAGCTTCTTTGTCAACTTCCAATCATCCTGAACCCATGGTGCAAAGTAGTGCTGGGACCAGAATTGATGGATATTGGCGTTGACTCCGCCGTAGTCTGGGTATCCGAGCAGCAGTGAGGCTATGGACAAACCGCTGGAGTACCCTGGCGCATCCGACGAGTTGTAGTATTGTTGCGAGAAATTTGTGTCAAAGTGAAAATTGTCTGCATTTCCACCCTCCGGATTCAACCACTGGAAGAAGTCGATGTTGACGCCGGCACGGATGGTATGCACTCCGTGGCTGTAGGTAACTGTCGGGAGGAAGTCGAGCGAGTGCCGGACACCGGAATAACCCAGCCAGCTCGCACCGAAATCGACAAAGCTCGCCGAATTTGGCAGGCCACTTAGACCGATATAGGGAAAATGATGATTGTTTCCAAGCTGATTGTAGTAGCTAGAAGCAAAACCGAGAGCTTCCACAATGTTGTTGGGGGTCGTCATACCCTCGTTTTGCTTGTTGTTGTACGTCATCAGGGAGACACCCAGGTTGGTCACCAGGTTCGAGTTGACGATATGCGTCCATTGCGCCGTTCCGGTTTCCGACTGCGGAGCAGCACCTGAGCCGTTCGATTGAGCTGGATCGTTGCTGGGCGCGCCGGTATTCCAGTTTGCGGAGATCCAGCGCCCTTGGCCGGCCCAACGGAAAGAGAACTTGTCTCTATCGCTCAAGTTGTAGTCAACCTTGAACATGGCATTACGCCATAGGTCGTGCTCTACCTGAAGGTTTTGATAGTTGTTGGTCCACGGCGCGTAACCGGCTCCCGGATTCACGTTCGCTTTGAAATAGCTGTAATAAGAGACGATATTCGCGGCAACCGGATCAATTCGGTTACTCGGAATCTTGTTGCCCGCGAACGCCGAATGCGCTTGCTTGGTCTTGCCGTCTATCGGATCAACAACTGTCTGCAACGGAGTGAGCGGATCGTAAATGGTCAGAGGTTGAAGGCTGTTGGTTGTGGTGTTCCAATAGGTCGCCGTGCTAAAGTCGCCCGTGAGCCAAGCCGAATTCGGCATGGAATACGTATTATACGACGGGTTGGGCAGAATGTCCTTCATCTCCTCATAACTGGCGACGAAGAACAGTCGATTTCTTCCGTCGTAGAGGCGTGGAATAACCACCGGCCCTTCCAACTCGAAGCTGTATTGATCGCGCTTGTGTGGTGGCTTGGAAGGATTCAAGGAATTGTTATAGTTGGATTGCCAGTCATCCGCATCGAGCCAGCTACGGCGCATATAGTAGTCGACAACTCCATGAAACTTGTTGCCACCGGACTTCAAGGCGACGTCCATCGACGAACCGCCCGAGTGCCCATAGGAGGCATCGTAGGCGTTCAGAACGAGCTTAAACTCTTGGACAACATCGACCGACGGGGTAAAAGCGGTTCTACCGAGATCGGAGGCATCGTTGCCCAGACCATCGATATTGGTCTGGCTTACCTGAGGAGAACCGTTTACATATTGGTTCCCGGTTATGTTGTCATAGGGGCGAGGATATTGTGAACTGGAGAAATCGTGCACGCCCGCGCTCTGCGAAACAAGGCCAAACGGATTGCGCCCGTCAAGTGGCATTTCAGCAACACGTTCACTATCAATAACTTCGCCACGATCTGATTTGGAGAATTCGATTTGTGTGGCGCTTGCGTCTACGGTAATAACTTCGGTTGCCGTTCCCACGCCGAGCTGAAAGTCGATGGTTGAGGTTTGGGATACGTTGAGCTGAATGCCCGTCTTTTTTTCTGCCTTGAACCCTTCTTTCGACACTGCGATGTCGTAGATCCCAGGAACCAAATAGGGAACAGTATAGTTGCCGCCACTGGTCGTAACCGTTTTCACATCAACGCCAGTTGCTTGGTTATGGACAGCAACCTGAGCATCCGGAACAACAGCCCCGGTTGAATCGAGGACGTGCCCGGTAAATTGTTGCGTCCCCTGTGACCAGGAAACGGCAACGAACAGCACGAATACGGCTAGGCATTGGAGTGCTTTGGCTATTCTTCGATGTGCGCACTGCATCATTTCTACCTCCCTACAAGTGGTCTTGCGCCCCACCTTCGGTTCCTGGTGGCCGGTAAGCCACATCGAGCACAGGTGGTTAACATTGCAATCCGGCGACATGCTCGGCCTTTTTACCCACGCGGACAATCCACGTCTCGTTCTCAAGCGCGCCAGCTACGCCTTTGCCGCCGTACATTCGAAATTTAAACGCAGAAATATCTCCCCGAATTTCTGTCACTGCCTTGTAGTTGAACCGATCAGAACAGTCTAGGTATCTAACGGATTGTTTCCTGTATCCCGTGTCAATCTCCGCAATAAAGTCATGATATTAAAGGAGTAACAGTAATGTATCTATACCTACGTTACGCCCTGTGCCATAGTTAGTTCCGTGCTCTACATAATCGTTTTACTGTAAATCCATGAGCCATACGACGGACGATGCCGCTTAAGGATCTTGCGACCTCTTCATATTCGATCTAATATGGTCCAGCGCTTGATACCGCCACTCGGTAGCAGCGGAATCACAAACATACGCACTCTAAAGGTACCGGGAAGATGGATGTTCAAGAATCGAAATCGGCAGCTGCACAGCCTCTTCTTCCAGTAGAGAATCCGAGCGCCGCGATTCTTAAACAGTTGAGGTGCATCGAAGACAGCCGCGCATTCTGCAATAGCGCACGCGCAAAGGAATTCCTGTCCTATGTAGTCGAACATGGCCTTAAGGGTCATGACGATCTTCTCAAGGAACGCTCGATTGGAGTGAATTTATTTCATCGCTCTCCCACTTATGTCACAAGCGATGATCCGATTGTTCGAGTAAAGGCCGCTGAGGTCCGACGACGGCTGGCACAATATTATGCAGAAGAAGGACAGACGCCCGAAATTCGGATTGAGATTCCCGTCGGCGCTTACATCCCAAAATTTCAATGGCGGCATTCTGAACCCTCAGCACCCATCGCCTCAACCGAAACTCCATCCGTAGCGATAGATGCACCACAGCCAAGGCGCCGCGCTTGGAAAATTTGCGTGGCTGCGGCTGTTTTGGCCATCCTCGGAGTCGCGATGACAATCGCGATACAGAAGCACATGCGACAGAACTCCCCCTTAAGGGAATTCTGGGCACCAGTGTTCACAACTGGCCAACCTGTTTTGATTTGCCTCGCAACGCCAGTGAGTTACGCCGTCAATGACGCTCTCTATGTCGAGCCTAGCCGCGCACATCCGGGCATGTACGATTCCCCGGTAAGGCGAAGTAGTATGGCTCTTCAGCTTGATCCCGGTACTCCACTGAAGTGGAAGGACCTTACGGCTCTCGTCGACTACTCCGTCAACAAAGATGATGCTTACGTGGCCGCCGATTTATCCGTGCTTTTCACTCAGATCCACAAATCGAGCCAAGTCCGAATCGGACAAGACTTTACCTATGAAGATCTTCGAAACGCCCCTGCCGTTTTGATTGGAGCGTTCAACAATCCCTGGACCATGCGCGTAGCCAGCGAACTTCCTTTTGGTTTCCGCGAACAAGACGGAATCATCGTAGAGAGAGGCGGCCAGGGAAGAGCTTGGCGGATGGAGGGGGATAAGCGAGGCACGAAGGACTTTGCTGTCGTGGCGCGCGTGCTGAACTCCAAGACAGGCCAATTTCTTGTGATCGTGGCAGGCACCGGCATGGCCGGAACCGAAGCAGCTGGAAAGTTTGTTTCTGATCAAAAGGAATTTGAGACTGCGCTTCGAACAATTCCCCATGGCTGGCAGGAAAAAAACCTGGAGATAGTAATTGAATCCGACGTAATTGACGGCTCCGCTTCACCTTCGCGCGTTGTTGCGGTAAAAACGTGGTAATTGACTACCCATTCCAAAGGAAGATATCTCCCCGTCGTTTTGAATCGATATCGCCAAGTTTGAATTCAACTGACCTAATGGGATGGACCCGCCTCGAAAGGGTGAGTTGATAAGCTCACGACGAGGAGGATAAACCATGGCCACAGTGACGACGATCGGTCTGGACATAGCGAAACAGGTTTTTCAGGTACACGGAGCCGACAAGGCAGGCAAGGCCGTACTGCGACGGAAGCTGCGTCGAGGTGAAGTCGCCAAGTTTTTCTCTAAGCTTTCACCTTGTCTGGTTGGGATTGAAGCCAGCGGTAGTGCTCATTATTGGTCACGAGTCATTGAGTCCTTCGGTCACACCGTGCGGCTGATGGCTCCGCAGTTTGTTAAGCCCTACGTAAAGTCGCAGAAGAACGACGCCAACGATGCGGAGGCGATTTGCGAGGCGGTCACGCGGCCTCATATGCGATTTGTTCCGCAGAAGAGCATAGAGCAGCAGGATCTTCAGTGCCTGCATCGTGTGCGCAGCCGTCTGGTCTCCAGTCGCACACAGTTGATCAACCAGATTCGTGGCTTGTTGGCTGAGTACGGAGTCATTCTTGCCCAGCATCCTGGGCAGGTGCGACGCGGTCTTCCCGCAGAGTTGGAGAATGCCGAAAATCAGCTCACTGGCTCTGGGCGTGAACTATTTCATAGTCTCTACGAAGAGTTAACGCAGCTTGATGCGCGCATCAGCGCGGCCAATGATCGAATACAGATTGCATTCGATAACACTCCAGACTGCAAAAGGATTGCTGCTGTCGAAGGCGTGGGGCCGCTGATTGCAACCGCGATTGTCGCCGCGATCAGCAATGGGCGCGCTTTTGAAAACGGCCGCCAGTTTTCTGCCTGGTTGGGACTGGTTCCACGACAGAACTCAAGCGGAGGCAAAACCAGACTATCTGGAATCAGCAAACGGGGTGACACTTACCTGCGAACACTGCTGATTCACGGCGCCAGATCCGTCGTCTACCGAGCGAAATGCAAGACAGACAAGCGAAGCCTTTGGATCAACGACAAGCAACAACGACTGGGAACAAGCAAGGCTTGCGTGGCCGTTGCCAACAAAAACGCTCGTATCATTTGGTCCCTGGTAGCGCGCGAACAGGACTATCGACGCGCCGCATAGTGCCGAGATTCGAAACAACAACGACTTTTCCAACGAGATGCTTGAGTCGCCAACGATGGCGCAACCGGTGAGACCAGCTTCTTCAGAACCTGATGGGGGCAGGGCCATTCGAGGCCGATGACCTGATAAGGAGAAGAAGCGCAGATTCCATGATGGCCAGTGCGGAGATCCCCTCTACACATCAACAGGCCGGATATATGTGCGCGTCTCTACCCACTGCACTATCGAAGAAAGCTCTTGCATTCGAGGCGGGTCCATATATGCCCCCCAAATTCATACCATGCGATATGAGAGTCCGATCGACCATTGAAGGGCCTAGTTTTTCTGTACCACTATCGGTGTTAGTCTTCGGCAGGTTTATGTGTCAGAGAGAGCGCGGCTAGCCGCGCTCTCTCTGGCGAACTCGCTAGGCGTCCGGTCACCAAGAGATGCGTGAGGACGACTCTCATTGTATTCCCTTCTCCAGGATTCGATCAGTTGCTTTGCCTCTTTGAGATCCATGAACCAGTGGGTGTCCAAGCACTCTGCCCGGAAGGTTCCGTTGAAGCTTTCTACGAACGCGTTATCCGTAGGTTTGCCCGGCCTGGAGAAGTCGATCTTCGCTCCGTTCCGATACGCCCACAGATCCATCGCCTGGCAGGTGAACTCACTTCCGTTGTCACAGAACAGAACTTTCGGCACTCCACGGTCCAGCTTTAACCGATTCAACGTGCGCACAACATCGTCGCCCTTGAGGCTCTGGCCAACCTCGACGGCTACCGCCTCGCGGGTGAAGACATCGACGATAGTGAGCGAACGGAACCGGCTTCCGTCTTGTAGTTGATCTGCAACGAAGTCCATACTCCAGGCCTCGTCCGGTCCCGTTGGCTTGAACCGCTCTTCGCGTTGACGGGCAGCTTTACGTTTGCCTGCCGGCTTCATCCTCTTCAGCGACAGGCCTTCTTCCGTATACAACCGATACACCAGATACTTGCCTACATCCCAGCCTTCGCGGTTCAACAGCACGCGGATCTTGCGGTATCCGTAGCGCACTCTTGCCTGAGCGATCTCGCGGATACGCATCCGCAACTCAGTCCGTGGATCTAGGCAGCTGCGATAGCGGTAGGTCGCTCGGGGCACACACAGTACGCGGCAGGCACGCCGTTCACTTACCTGAAAGCTTTCTACTAAACGCTCTACCATAGATCCACGCCGCGAAGGCTTCACCATTTTTTTGAGAGCACGTCCTGCAACATCGTCTTGTCCAGCGTCAGCTCTGCTACCAATTGCTTTAGCCGTGAGTTTTCCTCTTGCAACTGAGCCATCTGTCGGACCTGATCCACTTCCAGTCCAGCATACTTCGACTTCCAACGGTAGAACGTCTGCTCACTGATCCCAGCCTTCCGGATCACTTCGGCAACAGGTTCTCCTACTTGCGCCTGCCTCAACACTCCGATCATTTGCTCTACGCTGAATCGCTTCTTCTTCATCAGCCACCCTCCGCCTTCTCAGGCTCGGTCATGGCCAAAGACTAACATTGCGACTGGATCAGAAATATAGAGGCCGATCAAGATCTCTGCTGTGCAAAGGCAGAGGTCCGTTTTTCCCGACCTCTGCCGCTGGGGGCAGAGGCTAGGGCTAGAAAAGCAGAGGTCTGCTGGATTGCTTCCGGCAAACGCCGTTGCGCCAGAATGGGTTCTGGAATGTTGGGAAATCCCTTACGACTCGGCTTGTGATGCTGCCGAAGAAGCCCCAACGTCCGAGTCCTGGCCGATTGACCTAGGCTCGGAAGTTTGCAGCAAGGCAGGCTTGAGTCCAACTACGATCCGCTTTAGCCAACGAGGCAAGTGTCAGGCTTATGCTTTTTTACCCAGGATGACACCCAATTATTTAACACTTGCCTGAAATTCCGCGCTTCCGAATGCCCTGAGAAATCATCTATGCGTGGCGGGAATACCTGCACTCCTAAAAAGCATTGGACGTGGACCTAAAACAGCCATAACTTTGCGCCATAGCTGACGCCCAAGTCAGCGGAGGTGCAAAGTGAATCGATTCCGCCGTCTCC
>Ga0224521_1000303_pt1 | contig 15555 bp, 10 predicted proteins | sample CFST0metaG_FD_182731 | JGI IMG/M metagenome (GOLD analysis project Ga0224521, IMG submission 182731) | Peat soil microbial communities from Stordalen Mire, Sweden - C.F.S.T0 | ecosystem: Environmental > Terrestrial > Soil > Wetlands > Peat | place: Sweden: Norrbotten County, Stordalen Mire... | reverse complement strand
ATTTTTGTATATGCAGGGAAAAAACTAAAATATAATTATGATAAAAAAAATATGAAAAAAAACTCATCCTATAAAGCAGCAAGTTTCAAAAGCATACTCGGAAATATCCTGAGTGTGCTTTTTATTTTTTCAGAAAGATTCGTATTAGGGGACAACGGGAAAATTCCGGATGATATAGTAAATGACTACGGTGGTGAATACATACCTCCCGATGAAAAGGGGAACGGCGGGGTGCAGAAAGAAGTAGAGGTGAAAGACAAGAGTGATGATGACGGGAAAGAGGAAGGCGGAGAGAAAAAAGAAGCGGGAGCAGAAGCCGGGGAAGACAAATTTAAACTTGATGAAACGGAATACTCTCTTGAAGAAGCTACGGAACTTGTGAAAGGAATGAAGGACGGGGAGAAGAAGAAAATTGACGGGCAGGAGCAGACCAAGGAAGAGTTAATGAAGAAGTTTAAAATCGAACCGGATGAAGAAACCGAGGAGATTAAATTAGGTGACCAAACACTCACGCAGAAGGAACTTGCCGATTTAACCGAGAAGGCAGAAAAGCATTACGGGAAAGAAGCATTTGAAAAACTTCCGAAAGATTTAAAGATAAAAGTTTTACAGGACAGGTTAAACCTGGACATCGAAACAAAAACGAGGCAGGAGAAATCACAGCAGGTTGCAAAGGAAAAGAGAAAGTTAGACGAAGAAATAAAGAGTTTTAATGCAAGACAAGCCAAAGCACAAGAATTTGAAAAGACATATCAGGATAAGATTAAAGAATTAAAGCAGAAAAATGAAGAGTTAACAACACTTCTCGAGAAGAAACCTGATGACGAGCCTACGGAAGCAAAGACCGAAGACCTTAAAAAGCAACAACTCAAAGCCGAAATCAGGAAGGAAGACAATGAGGAACTGATAAAGCAATACGAGAAGAGGCTTGAAGGAATGAGAGAAGAAGCGGAGACAGTAGAGGCACTGGCGCTATGCAGTCAACTGCAGAAGGCTTTTCCCGAATTAGAGACGATAGAGCAAACTTACATAATCCGTTACAAGGCGAAGCATGGAATTGATGTTGAGAAAGAAGAATACACGAAGGCGAAGATTGTAAACAAGATACTTCAGGATTATTTAGACGACGTACCGGAAGAAGAGCGGGAAGAAAGACCGATTGACAAATGGTTTGAACTTGAAAGAGACATGTACCCGGTACCTGCTGCCGGAGTGAAGAGCAGGAAAACATTAAAAGAAGTAAGAGCTGACAACATTGATGATATAATAAAAAAAGCAAGAGAAAGACAGTCCAAAAATCCTCCTCCTCCCGGTGGAGGTGGCTCTAATGTGAGTCGGACGAGTGAAGATAAATCCAAATCTGTTAAAGGCACCGGATACGAGGAATACAAGATAAACGATATTCCGTAGACGGGAAGCCTACTCTAATGTGAGTTCACAACAGTCAGAGGATATCTTTTCGGGAGATTAATTAACAAAATTATAAAAAATTAATTTCTTTAGAAGACCTATGACAAAATTAAAATCTCTATTCTTAGCGATTTTCACACTTCTTTATATATTCAGCGACAAATTAGTCTGCGGTGTAGATGCGCCTGAATATACAATAAGTTATGAAGGAGCTACAACAACAGGTGTGTACGGACCACAGCAAATACAGGTTACGTACGACAAAAAGATATACGACAACAAAGAGAAATTTGCACCAATCCATTCACTCCTTCAAAAATTAAAATACAAACAGCTTGAAAGTGATGAAGTAAGAGGATTCGACAAAAAGCGAATAAAGACAGTTCACGTAACGACAGCATCATTTGCTTCTCAGATTCCATCCGAAGCCGGTGGTGAAGTGATACTGACGCTTGCAGTCGATGAAAAGAACAACATGATTAAGAATCAGCATATACAACTCCTTTACAATGCTGACCTGAGCCATCACGGGGAATTATACACAAGAGATGTATATGTATCCGACAAAGTAAGTACAACAAGAACGACCATAAAAGTAAAAGCAATTAATCCGGAATTACTAATTGGAGTAGGATATACTGGAACAGACTCCAAAAATGGAGATACCGTTGCAAGCGGAATTGTAATGAACTGTTTATCCGCTATATTCGGACCTGCGACGAGAAGCGTAACTTCGGTGTCATGGCATCCATTTGTAATCAACAACTTTGTAACATATTCGAAATGGCCTTATGAAGGTGACAACACTGAAAAGAGAATGAAACTCTTCACAGAGCCAAAGACCAAAAAGATGGAAAAGAACGAAGATGCACAGTCTGCATTCCTCGAGCTTAAGGACAAGGAAATCATCTGGGGCGGCAATGAATATGTACATAAAGTTGAATACTCTTCCGATCCGAATGTTATTCCACTCGGACCATCTGAAGTAATGGTAAAAGGAAAAGGGTTAGAATACTGGTTACTCAACGGTGGCGGACCGGCAATAAAAGCATACGAAAACGACATCAGGGACGATGCGTTTTACACTGCACTGGAATACTGGCTCTGGAGCTTGTATGACCCGGGACTATCCGACCAGGCAAAGAGAAGATTAGGAGTATGCAATCAGGCATTTGTAAGATATCTAACACAATTAAAGGTACGTCATCCCGGAATTAAGATTGAAGATAACGACAAAATTGGAATTCCCGGAGTAAGGACTATTCATCTTGATGCTATGGTAGGCACTGCAACAATGGATATGATTGTCCACAGAAGCATATCGGAACTCTACAACAACAGGTACCAGCCATACTGCATGGCGCTGACATGGCCTATGATTCAGCCTTACGTACTGGAACCGGATTCACTCTTTACAAACATACAGGAAACGGACTTTACGGGATATAAAGACGAATTCAGAGGTACATGGAGCTACTTATTACACAATGCGGCAACACCATACCATGGATTATTTTATCCGGCAGAACCTGTGTTTGTGTCATAAAAGATACGCATTAGAATTTAACCCTGCCGCTTATTCAACGGCAGGGAATTTTGATAACAATAAAGAATACGAAGTTGGCTAAAGAAAAGATATTTGCTCCGAAGGGAGTAACAAAAGTTTACAGATGTCCTTCGCAAAAATCGGGATTAATGGGAAGCTTCCCGATTGAAAACCATTTGATATTAGCGCGGACTCAGGATGATGTAAAAAAGATAGAATCATCCACACTATTCAACAAAAAGTTTTACGAGGTTGAATTTGAGTTAATACAGGACGAAAAGAAATAGATGTTAAACAAATTTTTTAAAAATTAAAACCTTAAAGCAATGGGGAAAAAAGAAGACTCTCTCGAAAAAAAGCGGGAGAAATTTATTGAGAAGCAGAGGGCAAATGAAAGCTGGGTACCTCCGGACACAATAAAAGACGGAATATTTGTATGTTCGAAGCAAAAGAGCGGATTCTTCGGACCATTTAAAGTAGCGAACGGATACATTTTTTGCAAGACAGACAAGGAAAAGCAGACGATTCTTAAAAGCAGTTTTTACAAAAACGGGATTATATATCCCTTTGTAGAGACCAACGTTGAAGAAACGGCAGCAATAAAAGAGGAAATCCGGAAAAACTTAAAGCCTAATCCGTTTGACAAGTTCTTCACTAAAGACGAACTCATTCAACTTGACGAAGCCTTTAGCGAAGAAGACTGGAACAATGTAAAAACGAACATATTTGAAATGCTGGAATTCAAGATAAGCGGAGATGAAGCCAGAAGTAACCAGTCTGCAGGAAAAGAAAAGGTGAGTGAAAAGATGGTACTTCCTCCGATGAATGAGCTAAAGTCTGAGGATATTGCAGAGACGCTCGATAAGAAATTTGGAATAAAAGTAAGCGCGAAAGCTCCGAAATATTTACTCTACAAAAAGCTTAAAGACGCTTACGGTATTAAAGATTAAAACAATTTTTTAAATTCATAATCATAGCGAGAAGCTATGAAATGAAAGGAAAAAAAATGACACTGAAAGAATTAGCGTTAAAAATATTTGTTGGAATGCCTGAGAATCTGTACAGGTGGCTTGGCGGAACGCCGGGCACAACGGAAGAAGAACTCGAAACAATGTTCGGGCATAATGCAGACGGATACGGATTTGTACATAAAGCTATAACAGATGAAACGGCGCCGGATGGATGCATATTTGAAGATAAAGACACTAATGACTTTAAATTCAAAGACTCTGACGGGAATGTTCACGTAATAACCACACTTGAAACCGACCTTGCTAACTACAAAGGAGTTATTGATTGCAGGACAAATCCAAACTACCCGGCGGCAGATGCAGGGCATCTATACAAGGTATCCGTAGCCGGAAAGATCGGCGGAGCATCGGGAGATCCTGTAGAGGTGGGTGATATGTTGATGTGTACCGTGGACGGCTCCGTAGCAGGCACAAAAGCGGCTGTAGGGGCAAACTGGAACATTATTCAGCAAGGCTACAAAACCTACTCGACTGACGGGACGTTTGCGGATGACTCGGATCTTGAAGTTCCTACGCAGAAGGCGGTTGGGACATTTGTTAAAGCCAAAGCACCTACGCTCGTTACGGGTACTGTGGCACCTGTAGCAGTTACACCGGCGAAGGTAGGGAATATATATATTGACACTGTAGCTAACAAAGCATACAGGTCAACGGGCACAAGTGCGGGTAACTGGACAGAAATAGCTAACGTCATAGTAAGCAGCAGTGATGTAGCTGTAGCTCCGCCAACAACGGGAATGATTTATGTTTACGTCAGTACACCGGCTCTGGGCGGTGACGTAACACCTCCTACGGTAAAGCTATACGTATCGATAGGGACATCTGCTGTTGGTGACTGGTATCAATTACCGCTCGCATCACAAGTACCGTCTATCTCCTCCGGAGCGGGAGCACCAGGGACCACACCAGGGAAGATAGGTGATATATACGTAGACACAACTGCAGAAACAGGAATGTTCTATGTGGCTTTCGGCGTGGGAAGCTCTGCGGACTGGATTGGATTTGTAAGATACCCCGGCGGGGACAAAACAAGTTCAATTAAGACCGGTTAATTTTAAATTCTGCTTTAAGGATGATACGGGTGGGCATGCTTCCCCTTGCCTGCCTGTTCATCCTTAGAGTGTTTTAAACAAACAAAAAAAGCGGAGTTTAAAAAATGCCGACAGCAGGTGCAAAATCTCAAGAAATGGTATCTAAGATACTCGACGAACTTGATGACAACGCAAAGAAAATCATCAAGAACAGAGGTATTGTATACAGATGGCTTTCAGCATACCAGGTTGAATTCATGACAAATTATGATACAACTGCTATGGATGCGACTATAAATCTACTTACAGGGGTAAAGGAATACAGCTTATCATTCGGGGACCAGACAACAACACTCAAGGTAAAAGCAAAAACCATATACAAACTCGAGCCTGGCGAGAGCAACGCACATCACATATACCGCGGAAAATATGATGAAAGGCGGGACAAACTTGTACTTTTTGATAATCCCGTAGAAGGTGATCTTATATATGCAAGATGTTACGTGATTCCCACGGGGAAGATTGATGAAGATGAAGATCCTGTGATAGAAGATTTTACAAGCGGGAATGAATATTATAACAACAAACTCATCGATGCGGTACTTTCCAAATTCAGGGACCCGCGCTCAAACAGGTTTGACAAGATTGAAGATATCAAAAAGGCAGTGGAAGAGCACGCAAACAGTATCAGAAGGAAATCCAGATTCACAAGCGGGAGTGGAAATGTGCTTGGAAGAATGCAATTTTAATTTTAAAACTTAAAACTTTAAAAAGATGGTAAGATTAGGAACAAAAATAACCGGGCAGTTAATAGCAAATATAACCGATAGATTGAAAAGTTATGTTTCGAAAGAATTAACCGACGGCCTTTGGCTGGAGATTGTAAATGACAAAATATCTTCAATTCATGCGGCTCTCGGTATTGCCGACAGAGCTATATATCGTGACAGGGAGGTACTAACAGATTCCTCAACGGGACAGGATGGAGTTATAGATTTTTATGACAGCGGGAGCAGTAAGCCGAAATTCAAAAAATCAACCAAGCTACTTACCTTTTCAAGCGGTGCATTCTCCGGAAATAATTCTCCTCACATCGCAACAGCAAATGCAATTCCGATAGGTTCAACTGTAATATTAAAAGCGGAAAATGGCGGAGAATACTTCAGGATAGCTAAAGTGGCAGCAAGCAGCAGTGCGACTGCGGTAATACTTGACAGGGATTTATTCCCGGAGACAACGCCGGATGACGATATCTCTTTATTTGATATACTGGTTATGGTTGGGCTGACTTCCGACAGTATATACTTAGGAGGCTTATCGAGTTACAAATACATAGACCAGATACTTTCTATATATTCCACAGCCATAAATGATGAATGCAGGAAGTGTGAAACAATTTCAGATTACAGGGGAATACAAAAGAGCCTTCCATACAATGCAAAATTTCAGATTATCTGGACCCGGGACGGTGAATATTTATATTTCGACAAAGGAGCATCTGTAAGCAGTTACGGAGTAAGGACAGCATATTTTTCAAGAAACCCATATCCTTCATTAGTGCTTGCTGATTTACTCGATATTCCTGACTCATACGATGATTTACTTACAAAACTCTGCATGCTCGACGGCTTGCATACTTTGAAAGTTCCGATACCAACCGAACTCAAGAGTGCCGAAACTCAGCTTGCGGCGATGAAGAAAGCCTCTGACGAAGAATACCTTGCCCTGATGCAGGACAGAGGCGATAAAGGATAAAACACTATGCCGGAAACACAACCAAAATTAGCGGCTCTGCATTTAGCATTGGCGCACGAGATGAGCGATGATGTTGCGACTGCCACGACAGACGGAAAGAGACTCACGTTTGTACAGAGGAGCGAAGCCATAACGAGAGGCAGGTACAATGCATTTCTCTCTATTTATGCACAGATACAGGACCCGCATAAATTTGCAGAACTATTCCCGGATTATTTGATATACACATCACAGACTGCCGCGGCGCTTGATGACAGTGTTCATGTAGTACTCAAAGCCACAGTAAGCAATGTAACATACGAGCCCATACCGGTAGGTAAGTTCATAACGGCGAGAGGGAATTACAGCAACTTCAACGGATTCGAGCAGATTGGAAATGCATTATATTTTTCGAAATTAAGTTCACAGCCGACGACAGTAACGGCTCTATACATAAGATGTCCGGTGGAAGTGACCTACACAGGAAGCGGGACAGACATACCGGAAAAGACATACATGAGGTCAATTATTTTACAAGAGGCAGTAAAAATAGCGGAAGGAATGATACAAACACAATAATGAAAGGATTTAAAGCAGACAATATTACTATTGGTCCGCATCTACTTGGATTTAAAAGTACGATGGATGGAGATGTTGACAAGAGGACTTTTCCCCTTGCTGCCATATCGGGAGGCAAGAATATGGACTTTGGGAACGACGGTGACAGGCGAAGAAATCCTTATATATTAAACGAAAGCAACATTCCAACTTTCTCATTCCTATACGAAGTGGTTGCATACTACCAGAAAAAATTTTCGGATAATAACGGGAATTCGAAGGAATGCATATTAATAATCGTTAAAGATAAAACTCCGGGAGCCAACAAAATCAGGATCTACATGAAAGGATATTACTCTCCCGACAGCACGTATGATAACTATTACGGAGAGAGAGCAGGTTTTAATGATGACCTTGTAGAGTTGACAGAGACGCTGGGACCTCTGGACTGGGCACACAGCGGAGAGCCATGGGTGATAGGCGGGAAAGATTACTATTACAGGGCAGCAGGAGTGTGGGCAGACCATTATTTTAAAGGCTGGAGTGCATCTTCGGATTCGGGAGCGACTATAAGCAGATTTGTAAATGACAGCGTATCTTCCGGCGGATACAGCTATTTTGACATAGAGCCTTACGCATTACTAACCGATGTTTTGGTATCAAGATTCCCGGCGGGGCTTTTAAATGCGGCATCTTTCCTCGATATAACAAAAACATACAGCTTCTCTGAATTTGCAAACGGATTAAATATATATCAATCCGGAGCAAGAATAATGAACGTGCAATTTATCGAAGCAAGAGAAATATTTGAAGCGAGGTTGCCTACCTACTCCTTCAGTGAGCCAACACATGCGGATTGGCTTAGTGAGATAAACATTGTAGGGGGAGACTATCCGACAAATTTGTATATAATGTGCGATGTTGCAGCTTCGACAGTTCAGTTTCGATATTCTTTTGATAATGTGGTATGGTCCGTTTTTCTGGCTTATACAACAATGGATGGGAATCTTACACATTTCTACGAAATAAACTACGGTTCTATAGAATTTAAAATAAGCTATACTGGCGGGTGGCATGATGATGAGTATGTGCATATTACATTTACAGACGCCATACAGCCGAACTGGTTTGGATTTTATTTTGATTTTGACATAGTTGAATGCGGCAACAAAGGGAACTGGATAAGCTTCGTACCCACAGATTTATCGGGTGAAGCACATGCAAAGACGGAGGAAATACCTGAGCTCGGTTTGGGAATAAAGAGCTGGCTATACGACTGCACGCCGGGAGAAAAAGATTATAATATATACTCATTATGCGTAGAGCTTGACGGATTCCAGACGATATTTGTAAAGAACATAGTAAGTTACTCCTCATCCAGATTTGTAGAAAACAAGATATTTTTAAGAAAGCATTTAAACAGAAGAATAACAGCAATACTATTATTCTTCGGCGCTTACAAACAAGCGGATATAGAATTTCGATTAATAGCATCCGAAAACAGGGACATACCGCCTGTATTTTTACTGGCGGATACATACCCGGGTTATATTGTATTAAGTAAGCTAAAATGTGTAAGTGAGGCTGATGGATGCGGATATTTATTGGACGAATACTGGAGATGGAGTGACACGGGCGGGATTATAGGAGCGGAGCAGGCTGCGATATCCCTGAATTATTATTTGAACTCGATGTACTGGAAGACGCAAAGGATGGAATGCAAGGGAGGGTTTGAATTTGGAAGCAGGAACACCCTTGTATATGGAGTATCAGATACGATTATCAATGCGGATTCAGAGCAGAACGGAAAGAAGACAGGAATCACAGGTTCGACAGCGATAGCGATATCGAACATACAGCATACAGGAGTAGACGTTGCGAATTGCCGTTCGGTATTCAGTACGGAAAGGATACTATCGGTAGTCAAAGACGAGATAATAGAAGCGATACCGATTGTAGAATATCAATTCATTGTGTTCACATCGACAATGTGCAGATGGATGAACGTAAGTGATATGGAACTATTTGTAATTGATGAAATCGGGACATTCAACGATTACGGGGCACTATCGAAAGATGCGATTGTGAAATTAACCTTCGTAGAAAACGCAGCGATGGGAACGGCGAGCTGGGAATTCGGAGCGAAAGAATTCGGAGGAATAGGATTTGCAAATAACAACTCAATATATTTATTTGACAAAAACAAACCGGTAAACCTATTATTCAACGAAGAAAAGAAAGAAAGCATCTGGCTGAACTATTACCAGAGCCTTGACAAGACGGGTTTAATATCGGGTTATTTTCCACTTAAAAAAGAAATGTGGTTTTACCTGCCGGTTTGCAACCATATATTCATATACTCATTTATTTACGGGCACTGGAAGATATACGATTTCAGCGACGTTCCAAAGATGTTTCATCACGACTCTTCCGGCAGGATAACCTTTTCCGACGGCACAAATATATACAGGATGACAGAAGACAGGGAAGGACTATACGAAGACAAAGCAAGTACGGCGATAGCATTCGGGTACTCGACAATTTTGAACATGAAGCAGCCACTTCTCTGGAAGGTAATGGACAGGATAGACATAGCCTCTGTAATGACATTAAAGACGGGAAGCGGGCTTACGGGAAATATAAAGATAAAAGTGGGGAGTGAAACCGATGATGACGATTTATTAACAACCACAGAGCAGATAGACAATAATCCATTTAAAAAAATATATGGATTCACTACAAGGACACCGAACAAATTTTTAAACTTTTCAATTGAGTCAGATGCTTCTACAGTGGACAATATAAAGACATTCAAGATAGAATTTCTAAATTTATTATTTAAATTATTTAAATAAGGGAGAAAAGGGCATGTTTGGAATTGACGATGCATTACTTATGACAGGCGGTTCCGCACTTCTCGGAGGCTTAACGGACTGGCTTGGCGGTGACCCTGAGCAAAAGAAAATAGATGAAATAAAAGCGTTGATTGACAAGCGGAAAAACGAAATCAACACGGATTATACTAAAAAGAAAAGGGATTTAATGACCGTAAATCAAACTCAAAAGAGCGGGAAACTTCGGGGAGCATCGCAGAGAGCGGCTGAAATGGGAGTGGTAAGTCCGGGAGGGCTGAATTACAATGCCGTTGAAGGATTAGACGAATCATTATACGGCTCGCTCGACGACCTTGATGCGGCAAAGAACAGGGAACTTGCTCAACTGGATGATGTGTATATGCAGTCGGTTTTGGGTACAAACACAAGCAGCGGACTTGAAAGATTTGGTCAGGGAGCATTTACCGGAGCTTCTGTAGGCTCGAGTGTAGCGAATATGCTTACTCAGATAGGAGGGGACGATAAAGGTAATAAATCCGGCGGAACAGGTATAGGTGACAAAACAAAGACCACAAAAAAAGACACGCAAAAGAAGAAAACATATTTTATGGACGATATACTTGATATGAACGATTCAGATGAAGAGCCCGGATTCAGATTCAAATTCGGATATTAAATAAAAAAATCACAATAAAAATGCCAGAGAGAAGAATTGGATATTTTGACGATGAGGTAATACGAAATCAACCGCTGATTGAAAACATACTCGGCAACTTAGATGACGTTATAAAAAAGACAAGCTATAACGAAGCTATGAAAGAGGTTGGTAAGTACAGTGGGCAGAGGAAGCAATATAATAAGTTCATGGCATTAAACAGCAGATACAAAGGTACAAACCTCGACAAGACCGAAATGATGAAACCTGTAGAAGGACAATATGACTACGTGGATATGGAAGACCCGAATAATTTAAACAACTTCATGAGCACGAATGCATATAAAAAATACAATGAATACGTCGACAAAACAAAGCAAGAAAAGCCGGAAGAAACCCCACAGAACTTAAGAGATTATATTGAAAGCAATCCGGAGCACAAGCAGGAGTTAATAAATTCCGGATTTTTAAAACAAAGACAGGTACCGCTCACTCCGGAAGAATTAAGCGGGAAGGTATACGAAAAAGCAGGATTCACTCCTGAAGACAAAGACTTCTACGAACAATTCAAAAAATCAAACTTTGACGTACAGGGGCATAATGATGCTATAAGGGAAATGCTATACAAAAAAGCGCCGGGGTTAATATCACGGGGTAAAGAAGGAACGAGACTGATGGACTTATACAGTCAGAGGTTAGCGTCTGAAACGATAACTCCACAAGCTCCCACAGTATATGGTTACACAAGTTTAGGAAATGATAAAATGCTTAAGCACGACAGTTACGGAAATTATGAAGTAATAGACTTAGGAACGGGGAAGCCTGATAAAACGATGGACCCAAAGAACTGGGAAGTAGAAAAGGTAGGAGATAAATATTACTGGAGTCAGTGGGCACAGGATAAGAATGGATGGAATAAAAAGCTAATAAAAGAGCTAACGCCTACGGAGATGGAAGATTACCAACAGGGTTTAAAAGACGAAGACGTGGACAGGCAATTAAAAGAAAAAAGATTATCTGGAGGAACATCAAGAAGCCGAAGAGGCGGAAAAAAAACAAAGACACCGGAGCAGCAGATTGTAGGCAAGACAGTAGCAACGTTATCAAAACTCGGGCTTACGCACTCGGGGCAGAAGTGGGATGATTGGGAGGAAAAAGACAAGGACACGTATGAGAAGGCTTTTAAATGGATGCAAGAAAATACTGATTTAGAAGATGATGAAATACATTCGGCTATTAAGAAATACGAGGAAACGGGAAAGATACCTGATGATTTATTTGATGCCGGAGATGACGAGGAAAACACTGACAACGGGGATGATAATCCGGAAGAAGATTACTTCTCGGAAGCATTAAACGAAATTGACAAGAACGATAAATACGACAATACGGAAAAGTCCGCAAGAATGAGGATGGCATTTGAACATTACAAACAGAAAGAAAAAAGCAAAGACAAAATAAGCGGTGCAAGAAAAACATACCTTAAAAAAATCGGAGCGTACTAATGGCAGACGATCCGAAACCCAAAATATCAAAAAAGGCAAGGGAACTCTTAAACGATGTTGACAAGACTTATCATTATGTTGAACCTGATGTAAAGAAGGTACGATATTCCAATATTTTAAAAACTGCACAGGACGAAGGCGTGAATCTTCCGGGACCATTGCCGGAGACTGTAACAGAGCCGGGAGTAAACAAGGAAGTGATTGACGTTCTCAAATCACTCGGACTCAGGAGCAGGAGGGAAGCACTCGACAAGGGAACTGATAACTTAGGATTGCCCGGGATTGTGAAAGACGTTGTAGCTGAAGGAGGATGGGATAAGACGGCGGCTATGCTTGAATTTGCGGATGGATTAAAGAAAAAGAAAAGTGCAGATGACTTCAAACAGATATCACAAGGTGCAGATATAAGCAAAACGATAAATGAGCCGGGATATTTAAGACCTGATGCGGGTGAGATAATGCAGGAAAAGGCAATGCTTGACGAAAGATTTGACAAAATAAAAGAAGCATTGGACCAGCAGAAGCCACAAAAATTAACAGAAGTATTAAAGCCAAAGAATATCGGTGAGATTATACTTCCGAACCAATGGGCTTACAGGATTGGAAAATCTCTTCTGCAAGGTGAAGAAGGGCGGAAGACGGAAGAAGCCGAAAACATATTTGACGAGCAGGTACTGAAACCATACCTACAGGAAAAGTATAAAAACAATTCAAACGGATTCCTTGAATCGATGCAACAGGGGCTTGTTGAAAGTATTACATCCGGATTCGGATTCCTGCCGGATTTAAGACCTAAGATGCTAAGGCTGGAGAGGGAAGCTATAAAGAATAATGAAGAAGGATTTAAACTGCTCGGAATTGACGTTAAGCCGAAGGCGGTAGTAGAATCGATATCAAAGATGATTCCTGACGTTATCGTTGGACTGGGAGCATCCAGTAAGCTAATGGGGCCGGTTATGAGGCGTTTGGCAAACGAAGAAACTGTTAGCGGGGCTTTGAATACAGTATCGAGGTTTTTAGGTGATAAAGTAGGAAATTACTTAGCCGCGCACATACCAAACATAATGCAGACGACAGGCACGTTCACACTTCCCACGATAAGTAGAGATATTATTTCGATGGCAAAAGGAGATTTACAGCCGGTAGATATGTCAAGTGATGTGGGACATAGTCTTCTCTTAGGTGCGGCATTCGGACTCAATCCATTTGGAGATGAAGTTAAAAAGTTATATGAAGATGCGAGCAAGGATTTTGGAAAGGTAATCCGCGGAGTAAAGATGACTCCGGAAGAAAAACTATTCACAGAAAAAGCATTCAAAGAATTACAAATCGGTCGGGATGCAATGGCAAAAGGAGAAATGGAATTACCGGAATATCAGAATTTAAGGAATAATTTACTTGGAGAAATTGAAAAGCCAATAAAGAGGGCAGTAGATGAAACTCCGTATGAAATTCCAAAAATATTCCAGAACAGATTCAATGCGGCACAATTCAAAGGATTATTATACGATGCGCTCGTTCCTCCTATGGCTTCACAGGTCCCGGGACTGATGAGCGGGAAAGGATTCAACGGAAAAGAATTTTTAAGTGATGCGCTCACAAACACGCTCTTCCGTGCATTTCATTACAGACCGATGAAAGGAAGTGACATTATTCCTACTGTAGAACCAATGGAAAAGATTAAGGGATTTTTGGGACAAGAAAAAAGTGAAACTAAAGTCGACACAGAACCTGCTCCTCCTCCTGCTGATATAAATAGAGCTGAGGAATTATTGAGTGAAATAGAGCCGGTGGAGAAGAGCGGAGAACCCTCTACCACTAAGGACACAGAGGGCATGAAGAAAGAGGTAATTATAAAAAAAGATGAGCTTAAACATCCGTTAGCGCAAGATATTGCAAAAGATGATATATCTGACGGGAAATATATCTCTTCTGCGGACCCACTGATAAGCAAAGAAAATTCTAATGAACTTTTAAAAGAAATAAACACAAAACTTCCTGAGGGATTCAAAGTTGAGAAAGTTGACAGTAAAGAAACAAATTCATTATTTCAAATTAAAGAGGCATCGAGAAATGATAAAGAAAACATCGAAGGGCTACCAGGTGAAGAGCGAGGGGAGAAAGAACCTATCGAAAAACAACCTGTCAATGGACGAGGCACAGAAGAGGCTGGCACAGGTGGAATTCTTCAAACACCTAAAGAAGAAAGGAAAAAGATAAAAAATGAAGACAAAGGAAATAAGCCCGCCGAGGGAATTAAAGACGTTGAAGCCCCTGCAGATGGAGAAAGCAAAGAAAGAGTTCTTACAGGTGCTGAAAAAGAAGAAGAAGAAAAGAAACCTGTAGAGAAACCGGAAAAGATTGTAACTGCGGTAAAGAAAGCTGATAAGGAAGCGATATCGAAAGAGATTGATGAAATAGGAAAAGATTTATTTACTACTAAGGACAGGAAGATTACTGAAGGTAAGAGCAAAGAGCCGTCTGAATTTAAAGATTTCAGCAGAGAAAAATTAGTACCAATAAACCAAATAAGTGTTGACCTTGAAAGATTTCAACCCAGAGAGGATGAATATTCACGAGACACAGTAGACAGTATAAAAAATGCTGTTAAAAACGGAGAGTTTATTCCCGAAGAGTTTGATTCTGTGAGACTATGGAAAGACCCGAAAGACAATAAAATATATGCTTTAAATCATTCAAGATTGCAGGCATATAAGGAATTAACAGAAGAAGGAGTCCCGGGGTTTGATGAAATACCATCAATTTTCCATAAAGGTACTGAGGAGCAGGCAAAAGTTTACGGTAAGGAAAAAAGCAACAAATTAAACACTGCTCAATCTTTTACCGAAAGTGCAAAATTATACAGAGATATGCGCTTAGAAGGTAAACCTGAAAAAGATATTCTATCTAAGGCGCGGAAATTAGAAAAGAAAAACTCACAGGATGTATATAACCTTTCATTCCTGAATCCAAAGGGTTCGATTGTGCAGAATTACAAGATGATGGACTCTGCAAGTGCGGAGAATAAAGCACGGGGGCAGAAGATGGCATCTATTGTAGGACGTGCGAGACGGGAATTTCCAGACCTTACGAACAAGCACGAAGAGGAAATTTACAACTGGCTGAATAAAAAGCAAGACTTCTCATACGATGACCTGAAAACAAAGCTAAAATTCTTAGAGGAAGGTGACTGGGAATTCGATTATTCGAAGCCTCTGAACATTGAAAACAAGGCTGAATCTATACAGGAA
>Ga0224521_1000301_pt1 | contig 15608 bp, 8 predicted proteins | sample CFST0metaG_FD_182731 | JGI IMG/M metagenome (GOLD analysis project Ga0224521, IMG submission 182731) | Peat soil microbial communities from Stordalen Mire, Sweden - C.F.S.T0 | ecosystem: Environmental > Terrestrial > Soil > Wetlands > Peat | place: Sweden: Norrbotten County, Stordalen Mire... | reverse complement strand
CTGATATGCTATGGTGGTTTGATGTTCCAACCCCTCCTAACTTGTATAGTCAAACGTTAGCCAATGTGGGTCAAATGCGAAATCAGGGTATTGAAATTGCTATCAATGCAACACCCATACGTACTAAAAAATTTGAATGGAAAACAACCGTTACAGGTTCAACAAACAACAATAAGTTGTTAAGCTTGTCAAACGATTTATATCAAACAGCCAACCAACATGATGAAGGTGGCTTGGGCGAACCGATCAGTATGGCTACTCACCGTCTGGAAGTAGGAAAATCTGTAGGGAACTACTTTGGTTTGAAATCTGTAGGTGTTTCGAAAAACGGACTTTGGTTAATTGAAAATCCTAAAACCGGAGCTGCAGAAGAGATAACAGACAACATGTTGACAAGTGACACGTATCGTCAATATCTTGGTAACGGTCTACCTAAAGTTTATCTGGGATGGAATAATACCTTCCGTTACAAAAACTTTGATTTGAATTTTCAAATGACAAGTCAGTTGGGCTTTAAAATCTTGAATGAACCACGGGCATTTTATGAAAATAATTCGATTGCTTACAACAAATTGAAATCAGTTCAAAATGCACCTTATGGAGGTCAGTACACGTTATCTTCTGCCCAAAAACAGACTTTGGTAAGCTATTATCTGGAGAAAGGTGATTTCGTAAAAATGTCAAATATGTCTTTTGGATACACGGTTCCTTTAAAGGCAAATAAATATGTAAACGGAATCCGGGCTTATGTGTCGGGCGATAACTTATTCTGCATTACCGGTTACAGCGGATTAGATCCGGAACTTTCGAACATCGATGCTAAAATAGCTGGTGTTGACAAACGTGACAAATATCCGGTAATCCGTTCATTTACATTTGGTATTAATGTTACTTTCTAAAACAACTAAAAATATGAAAACAAGAACATATAAATTTATATTAGGTTTAATGTTAGGAGCAACTATATTATCTTTCAATAGTTGTACTAATTTGGATGAAACTATTTATAGTCAAATCGCTGCCGAAAAATACACTTTTTCGGCTACAGATGCGGCAAGTATGTTTGCTCCTGTATACAGTAGTCTGCGTTCCGTATATTGGGGATGGAACGGATATTGCGATATTCAGGACGAATCGTCTGACTTGTGGTGTACTCCATATCGTGTAGGTATCGGTTGGGGCGACCTCTATGTTTCGATGCACAAGCACGAATTCCATTCACAGATTGGACATATATGGACAGAATGGAATGGCGCTTATTCAGGGATAAACGCCTGCAACAAATTATTAGCAAATGATGCAGTAAAAACATCTGCTCCTGCAGTTGCTCAGTTGAGAGGCTATCGCGCCCTCTATTATTACATTTTATTCGACATATTCCGTAATGTGCCATTGGATACAACCTATGTTCATCCTAAAGGCTGGTTACCCGAACAGGCAACTCCGCAAAAAACATGGGATTTCACCATTAATGAGTTAAACGCCATTAAAGGTAAATGTGGACAAGACAATGGCATGGGTCAAATTAATGATTACACCGTAAATATGATTCTGGCTAAAATGTATTTGAATCACAATGCATGGTTTAATAATTTCAGTGATAATTCATGGTATGGCAAAGCCTTAGACGAAGTAAATGAAGTAATTAACAGCGGAAAATTTTCATTAGCCACTAACTACTCCGACAATTTTAAAGAAGACATCTCAACATCAAAAGAAGTCATATTTGGTATTCCTTATGCTGAAAAATATGCCGGTGGAAACTATTACGCTAATAAATGGATATCTACCGCAGGTAGAGCTGCGTTTAATTTTAACGGTTGGGCAACAGGTGGTAGTTTGGTTTTACCACAGTTTCTCGATACATACGATACGCAAGATACCCGTTATACATCTTGTTGGACTATAGGACAGCAATATGACCTAAACAGCGGAGCCGCTATTATAGCCGATGGTGTACCAGTGATTTATACAAAAGAAATACATAGTATTGATAATCCGGGATGTTATCCGTATGAAGGAGCCCGCTTAATAAAATACCAGATACTTCCGGGTGATTTTGGTACCTCATACGATGATGTTCCGTTTTTCCGCTTAGCAGACGCTTACATGATAAAAGCAGAATGTTTACTTCGTCTTGGAGGTTATAAAGGTGAAACGGAACAAGATGCAGCCAATCTTGTAACTCAGGTACGCCAACGTGCATTTAAAAATAATCCGGAGAAAGCGGTTCGTACTGTTGCGCAACTAAAAGGTGGTAGTGTCTATTCGTATGGACATCGCGAAAATCAGGGAAAAATGGGTGAATCAGATATTTGGATTACAACTACAGAAGGTGGTGCCGATATAGAACTGGGAGGTTTATTAGACGATTTGGCCTGGGAATTCGTAGCAGAACATCATCGTCGTCAGGATTTGATTCGTTTCCGTATAAATGGTAAAAATCAGAATGTATACAATGGAAAATCATGGTTCTGCAAAAATGCTACAACTGACGTAACGGATAATCATTGTGACATTTTCCCAATACCAAAAGCCTTTATGGATGGAAATCCAAAATTGGTGCAGAATCCCGGTTATACGAAGTAGGACAAAATAAAATTAATTCTGATAAAAAATAACTGATATGAAGAAAAATCTAATATATGCCTTAATAGGCTGCTGCATATTAACATTTACTGCTTGTAATGACAGTATAATGGATGCAACAAGTAAACATGTATACAGTGAAAGTGAAAGTCCATATTTGAAAGTGAATACTGATGCAGTAATAACGAATAATCTTGAATTTGCAGTTGGACATTTTGCTGCTAAAACCATAAACTTGTCTGATTATGCTGATAAGTTCAAGGCCAATATGAATATGACCGTAGATCAGGTTATCAGCGGCCTTAAAGATGGAACCGTTGTGTTTTACAATATCAATCCAACCAGAAATATCTGGAACAAAGCCCCGGTGACAAAGGGAACAACCGGATGGTATTATAATACTGCAGGTGGTGTATGTACAGCTAGTGATGCCTCGCAAACAGTTAGCCTGGATATCGATACAAATGCAAAGACACTTGTTGTCAATGCAAACGATGCTGCTAAGGCGGGAACCGTGTTGGCTTTTAATGTCGGGTTTGCTGTAAAAGGTCCTGATTATGACAGTTACGTACGTTTCTTATTTAATGTGTCTGTTACCGATCCAACAATTATCCTTACCAGCATTAGTATTCCTGCGGGTGATTATGTGACCTTTGGAATTGATTTCAATCAATATGCAGCAACTATACAGACCTGTATGGGATTGAGTGTCAATGACTTTTTGGCTAATCTTGATTATGACAGTAATACGGGTAATGCAACTACCGGAACTATTCACATGTATATGGTAGATCCTGTAACTGGCACATGGGACAGCAATAGTGCTTATACAGCAGATTCTCCGGGCTATTGGATGAATAATCTGGGAGCAGTTTGTAACTGGGGTGCTACAGGTTTTAGTCTTTTTGCAGACACAAATAGTAAAGATCAGATGTTGTATATTGGTAGAGCCCCTGCGTTGAAAGCCGGAAGCAAATATACTATCAGTGTAGGTTATAAAGATACAAAGAATGAAAAGAACTTCTTCCGGTTTATTATTACTACAACACTGGAATAGAATAATAAAAACAAGAGGATGGTTAATAGCTGCTTTGTTTTATCCATCCTCTTGTAAAACTATACGTTTTTAAAAAAATAACATGAACATAAATAAAACATATTTGAAATTGCATAAGCCGGGTTTGCTCGGCTTATGCTTTTCTTTTCTCCTTTTTTTTCCTCTGCTGGGAGCTACTTCCATGTCTTTGGTTGCATGTGGAACGGATAAAGATATTATAGCTAAAACCGATTCTTCATCCGTTGTCATTCTCAAACCAACCGACATTAAGGACTACGCTAAATACTATAAGCCACAAGAGTTTAAAGATATGGACATGCTTCGAAGCGACAGTAAATGGTCGTTTGTCCGCAGTAAGCAGTCCACCCACTTCATTGTATTTTGGGCAGCCGATTTTGGTAAAGATCCAAATGCAGGTACCGTTTCTGATGCAATGCGCGTTGATGTGGATGATTTATTGAAAAAGGCAGAAGCATTTTACGACATGAATGTGAATACCCTGAAATTTGCCGAAGTAGGAACCGGAAAATCAAACCTCGACAAATATAAGATGGAAATTTATCTGCTGTATCAGACTGATTGGTTGGCAACCGGTAGTGGATACGATGATGTGATTGGAGCCTTGTGGGTCAATCCTTCAACTTGTAAGCCCGTTGGTTCTGTTATTGCTCATGAAATAGGGCATTGCTTTCAATATCAGGTTTATGCTGATTTATTGGCTTCCGGTGCATGTGCTAACGATTTGTCACGTGGATTCCGTTATGGTTTTGGAGGTAATGGTGGAAATGGTTTCTGGGAACAAACAGCTCAGTGGCAATCTTTTCAATCATACCCGACACAAGCTTTCGATGGATATTATTTTTCAGGTTATACCGAAAACTATCACCGTCATATTTGTCACGAATTTCAACGATATGCCAGCTACTTCATTCATTATTACTGGACCGATAAGCATGGCATTGATTTTATTGGTAAGCTGTGGCGCGAGGCTAAAAGCCCGGAAGATCCTTTACAAACTTATATGCGTTTAAATGGTCTGACTGTTGATCAGTTAAATACAGAGCTATACGATGCAGCTACTAAATTTGTGACGTGGGATCTCGATGCTATTCGGGCAAACGGAAGTAACTATATTGGTAAACTTGCATATAAGTTTTATCAACTGACGGATGGTACATATCAGGTAGCCTATAGCCGTTGTCCCGGTTCTACGGGTTATAATGTAATCCCGCTCAATGTGCCTGCTGCAGGAACAGTAGTTACAACAACATTCTCAGGTATGGCTCCGGGTTCTGCACTTGCACCGGGCGATCCTGGTCAATATACAGATGATGATAAGAAACTGACAACTACCAATTACAACAATAGTTCACAAACACGAGCCGGTTGGAGATACGGTTATGTTGCTTTACTCAGCAATGGGCAACGCGTGTATGGCGACATGAACAAGAACTCTTCTGCAAATGTACAATTTACAGTACCCGCAGGTTGCACAAAACTTTGGTTCGTTGTACTCGGTGCGCCATCGGTTTACACTCCTTGTCCATGGGACGAAAAAGAAAGCACTGATGATCAGTGGCCCTATACGGTGAAGTTTGCAAATACAGACCTGTCAGGTAATATCACCATCAATCCTAACGATACTCCAAAAGATCTTACGTTGACTTATAATGTTTCGTTTGCGACCGATGCGACTGCTTATTCAGGAACGACAGTTAATTTGAATACCAATGGCGATATAAGCAAAGTAGCTCAGGCTTTAGTGCTACAACCATCAGCCATAACAGCTTCATTACTTAGTGCAAAAGCCACACCGGCAGAGGGTAAAATAGCTTATGCTGCACTTGAAACTAATGGTTTGCTCAATTACGGTACTACAGGTAATGGATACGGTTTCTGGAATGACAGTCAGGGTAATGTAATTGCCTGGGGAAAGGATAATGACAGTAAGTTGTTTTCAGAATTCACGCCCGACAATTTAGAATTTACCATAGGACAATATCCCGGAAAAAGTAAATCCGGCGATAAGTATACAATTAAAGACGCGTTAGTTTACACTAAGAGCGGAAAGCAGTATCAGGTAACTTTTGTATTTAATGTTACGATAAAGTAACATCAAATTATTATTAACGTACAAATGAACAAATTTAAAATCTTCGCTTTATCGTTTTTACTCGGTGGAATGTGTAATTCTGTCAGTTCTCAGATTATGCCCGATTCACATGGAGCAGGCAACCCCCTCCTTCCCGGCTATTTTGCCGATCCTACTGTAAAAAAGTTTGGTGACACATATTATATTTATTCCACTACCGACGGCATTAAACTGGCTTCGGGTGAACCACAGGTGTGGGTGAGTAAGGACTTTGTGAACTGGTACAACTATAAATTGAAACTGAACATTCCCGAAGGACTGAATAACTGCTGGGCTCCCGATGTAATTCATGCTCAGGATGGAAAATATTATTTTTACATGGGAAACTGTGAAATGGGATGCAATATCTATGGCTATGTTTCCGATTCGCCCATGGGTCCATTCGAGCCTGTGAATAATGGAAAAGCAGTGATACCTGCAGGTACGTCAAAGAAAGACTTTCCGGCACTGGATGCACAATTCCTGGTTGACGATGATGGTTCGGTGTATTCATATTTCGGCACGTGGTGTGCTTCTTTTGGTGGAATGGGATTTGTAAAGATTGATCCGACAGATATGCACAGTATACTGAAAACCGGTTTTATTCCTATTGTGCAAATTCCAAAAGCATTTGAAGCTGCTTATCCCATTAAAAGAAACGGAAAGTATTTCCTGATGTATTCTTCCGGCGACTGCCGTTTGAGTTCATATGCAGTACATTATTCGGTTAGTGATAAACCTGAAGGTCCGTTTACACCGGGGGAAAACAGTCCGATTCTGGTTACTAATACAGATGGAACAATTGATGGTCCGGGTCATCATTCCATTCTGAAAGAAGGAAACGATTACTACATTGTATATCATCGCCACGATAATCCGCATAGTACTAATGGCGAATTTCGTCAGGTATGTGTCGACAAACTTATCTTCCCGGATAGTGTAACGATAGAAAAGGTTGTTCCAACTCATGAAGGGATTGGTTTATTAGGTGAAAATCAGGTGCCTACTCCGAACTTAGCTTATAAAGCCAAAGCGAGTGCCGGTTCTTACTATCATCTTGTTTCGGGTCCAACGCCTTACAGCCATACGGGCTATGATTACAGTTATCTACCTGAAAATGCCGTGGACGATAACAACGGAACGCTTTGGAAAGCTGCAAGCAGCAATATGCCGCAATCCCTGACTGTGAATTTAGGCAAAACACAGCAGGTGAAACGTGTGATGACGCAATTTGAATATCCGACTTATTATTATCAATATAAACTGGAAGTTTCCACCGATAGCGTTCATTGGACATTATTCAGTGATAAAACAACTAATCGTCGTTGTGGTAGCCCAATGATTGATGATAATGACGCGTTGGCTAAATATGTAAGACTGACTCTTACCGGTACTGAGAAATCGGGTGTTATTCCCGCAGTATGGAATATGAAAGTGTACAATACCTTGTTTGAAGTTCCTGCTTATCAAAATGCTGAATCAAAAACAGAACCGGGAGCAGAAAGCACAAAAAGCCTGTTGGTTTATTTCAATGCTGATGCGCTTAAAGTGGGTTCAACAATTACTAAAGTTTCCAACAAAGGAAAACTTGGCGGGTACTTTGAAACCAACGGAACTACTGTTGTAGCGAAAATTGATGGCGTTAAGGCTGCATACCTCGATGGGAAAAGCTATCTAAAGTTATCAAAGAAAGCTCCTGCCAGTCTTGATTGGAATTCACCTTTTACTGCTTCGGTTTGGGTGTATAATCCAACAATAGAAATGGGTGAATGCTTGCTGGCATGGAACTCCCGAGATAATATGCTGCAATCTACCTATGCGGCTTTGATGTACGGCACAGGTAATTATGGAGCAGTGGCTCATGGCGATGGTGCTGTGGATATGGCATACAAAGGAGTTCCGGCTAAAGGTCAGTGGCATCACATTCTGGTAACATTCGATGGAGCTTTGGAAAATGTGTATGTAGATGGAAATCTGAATACACAAACGCCTGTTTCCCTTTATGTAGAGAAAGGAGATATTCTGATTGGTGCTTCAGGCGAACCTACTGAAAACTTCAGCGGATACATTGCCAGTGCCCGGTTATACGACAAAGCAATGACGCAGCCAGAGGTTGTTGCATTGATGAAAAGCTCGCAACCACGAAAGTTGAATAAAAACAAATAAGTTTTTCAGAATAGAACATTCATCCACCTTTATAGAGTAATTTTGAACTTTTATTAATTAGAATATAACTACTTTTGAAATTTCAGCAGTTTATATATAACATGTTAGTGTATTTACAATTAGTTGCGTGTACACGTGACTATAAAAATAAAAAAAGATGCTAATGAATAGAAAAGAATTTCTCAAAAAAGCTTGTTTATCGGGGGCCTGTATGTGCGGATTTAGTTCAATTGCTTTGTTTGCCAATAATGTTGGAAACCAACAATCAACTACTGAACCCGACGACAGCAAATTGCTGTTAGTTCAGGAATGGGTATCAAGCCTGCTTTCGAATATGAACGAACAACTCAGTGAAGAGGAACTGAGACGGGCTTTGAAAAGTTGTGCAGTTGTTCATTACAATAATCTGAAAATGGACAACGTGCTATCAGCTTATATAGGGAAATTGGATAACTTCATAGAATTTCTTGAAAAGGAGTGGGCATGGAAAGTTGATTATGACAAAGCAAGTAAAACCCTTATTGCAAATGAAAATAAGAACTATTGCGTTTGCCCCATGATCAACCATAAAGCAGGAGCAAAACCAACAGCCATTTGTTATTGTTCCGAAGGATTTGCCGAAAAGATGTTTTCCACCATTGCCGGAGTTCCTGCCAAAGCCACGGTAATATCATCTATTCACAGGGGCAACGACAGATGCAAATACAAGATCGTATTTGCGTGAGATAAGAATTATTACGTTGAATTTAAAAACTATAGATATAAAAAAACACCATGCGAAAATTATTTATTACAGGACTAATTGGTCTGAGTCTGTGTTTGCAGGCTCAGGTAAAAAAAAGCGGGGGATACCCGATTACTCCGGTACCTTTTACATCGGTAAAAGTGACCGATGCATTTTGGGGACAACGACTCAAAGCCAGTCGCGAAGTGACTATTCCACTTGCTTTCAGCAAATGTGAGGAAACCGGACGCTACCAGAATTTTGTGAAAGCAGCACATCCCAGCGAATCGTACAAAGTGGAAGGATTTTCATTTGATGATACGGATGTTTATAAAACCATCGAAGGCGCAAGCTATTCGATGCAAATATATCCCGATAAAAAGCTGGACAGATACATTGATAGCGTGTTGACCATCGTAAAAGCCGCTCAGGAACCGGATGGTTATCTTTATACAGCCCGCACCATGAATCCGAGACATCCACACGAATGGTCCGGAACTAAACGTTGGGAAAAAGAAGAAGATCTCAGCCATGAATTATATGATTTGGGACATATGCTTGAAGGTGCTATTGCACATTATCAGGCCACAGGCAAACGTAACTTTTTGGATATTGCCATTAAATATGCCGATTGTGCTGCCCGTGCTATTGGCGACAAACCGGGACAAATCACCATTGTGTCAGGTCACCAGATTGCCGAAATGGCACTTTGCAAGTTATATGTGCTGACCGGAGAAAAACGTTATCTTGATTTGGCTAAGTTTCTGCTGGATAAACGTGGATATACTGAACGAAAAGAAGAATACAGTCAGTCGCACAAACCTGTTGTTCAGCAGGATGAAGCAGTGGGACATGCTGTACGGGCAACTTATATGTATACCGGTATGGCCGATGTGGCTGCACTTACCGGCGATACAGCATACATCCATGCTGTGGATCGCATTTGGAGTAATATTGTCAATAAAAAACTATATATAACCGGTGGAATCGGTGCAACCGGAAATGGTGAAGCATTCGGTAAAAACTATGAACTGCCTAACATGTCGGCTTATTGCGAAACCTGTGCAGCCATTGGCAATGTATATATGAATTACCGGTTGTTCTTATTGCATGGCGATGCTAAGTACTTTGATGTGTTGGAACGCACACTTTATAACGGACTTATTTCCGGTGTATCGTTAGATGGTGGCGGATTTTTCTATCCTAATCCATTGGAATCAATCGGTCAGCACCAACGTCAACCCTGGTTTGGGTGTGCCTGTTGCCCATCAAATATATGCCGCTTTATTCCTTCTGTGCCGGGCTATATTTATGCAGTGCACAACAGCGATGTCTATATCAATCTGTTTATGTCAAACCACTCCGATCTGAAAGTAAACGGCAAAACTGTCGAACTGAACCAAAGTACCAACTATCCATGGACTGGCGATGTAAATCTGGAAGTATCACCAAAAAGCAAACAAGATTTTACACTCAAAATCCGGGTTCCGGGTTGGGTGCAAAATGAAGTTGTTCCAGGAAACCTCTATAGCTATACCGACAAAAAAACATTGGAATATACCGTGAAAGTGAACGGAAAAGTAGTGACAAGTACCATTGAAAAAGGATATTTCAGCATCAATCGTACCTGGAAAAAAGGCGACAAGGTAGAAGTTCATTTCGACATGGAAGCACGCACCGTAAAAGCCAATCCTGCTGTAGAAGCCGATCGTGGTAAAATTGCCGTTGAACGTGGTCCTGTTGTTTATTGTGCCGAATGGCCGGATAATGACTTTAATATCTTCAGCATTATTCTGAATAAAAAGCCTGTATTCAAAGTAGAAACTAAAAAAGATTTACTTTACGGAATCAATACCATTCAAACCGATGCACAATCATTGAGTTACGATGCACAAGGTAAACTGGTAACAAAAGAAGTAAAGCTAAACATGATTCCGTATTATGCATGGGCACACCGCGGAAGTGGCGATATGGCTGTTTGGTTACCGGTAGATTTGAGCGCAACTCGTCCTGCTATGCCTCCAACCATAGCTTCCGAAAGTAAAGTAAATGCGTCGCACAACGTGAAGTCAATTTCAGCTATCAACGATGGTCTTGTGCCAAAAGATGAGAACGACCGCACCTTGCCTTATTATCACTGGTGGCCAAAAGAAGGAACTACTGAATGGATTTCCTATGACTTTGCAGCTGAAAAAACAGTCAGCCGTTCTACCGTTTACTGGTTTGATGATGCTCCCTGGGGTGGATGCCGCGTTCCACAAAGTTGGAAAATATTCTATAAAGACGCTGCCGGTGAATGGAAACTTGTTGAAAATACAAATGCTTACGGAGTAGAAAAAGGCATTGGCAACGAGGTAATATATAAACCTGTTACCACCAAAGCAATAAAACTTGAAGTGAAGCTCGCTGAAAAGAATGCCGCCGGTATCTTTGAGTGGGAAGTAGAGTAATCCCCCTGATTTATTATTGATAACTCATAGCCATGATAAGAACCTTTTCTTATCATGGCAGGGTTGTTACATAAATTGCGTTTTTGTTAAATCACCATAATCATCTAATAATCAAATTATGAAGCAAAAATTACTATTATTTTTCATGGTTCCTTTTTTGAGTGGACAATATAGTTTGTTCGCCTCAGAAAGTCAATCTCAGACAGGTTTGAAACGGTCAACAATCTCGTCGGTTAAAGAAGCTGATCAAAATATTGCATTAACAGCTGTTGTTACTACATCATTTGTTTCGGATTGGGAAACTTTGACCGCAGTGAATAACAATGTTCAACCAACTTCGTCTGCCAAAGCTAGTGGAGGTATTGCATACGGCAACTGGAATGGCGAAGATAACTATAATACATATAATTGGGTACAATACGAATGGACTTCTGCACAACAAATATCATCGACCAATATATACTGGTGGAGCGATGGTGGTGGAATTTCCCAACCTACTGATGCATATATCTCCTATTGGGATGGTGCTGCGTGGGTAAAGGCTGGAAATGTTCCTACAGTGTTGAACAAATACAACACCCTTCAGCTCAATTTCCTGACTAAAAAAATAAGGATATATATGGTCAGTCAAACATCTACCGGTATTTTGCAATGGCAGGTAATGGGTACTCCCGGGCCGGTTTGCAATGTAACTCCATTAACTCCTTATGTTCAGATTGACTCTAATCCAACGGTGCAAACAAATTTTGCAAACCCATTGATTGGTCAAACTGTACATTTAAGTGTCGATCCTAAAGACGGAGGAAAATGGGTATGGACCGGACCAAACGGATTCACTGCTTCAACAAGCGAAGTTACGCTAACCAATGTTCAGGCTAATCAGTCTGGAGCATATACCGTGACATTTATAAACACCTGCCTTGAAAGCTCCATACAGAATTTTCCGGTAACTGTTTTGGCAAACAATAACGGCGATTCTTACACATGGCCATCGTACACACCCAGACTAAATTATAATTTCAAACAGGAATTTCCAAATCTGGCTGAACCAACCAAAGATCTCGACGATTGCGCGGATGTTGTTGGTAGTCAATCATCTGGTTGGTGGACTTTTAAATGGGGTCCAAAAGCCAAAAAGCTCGTAACAAGTGCTGCCATTACTCCATTACTTGCCAGACTGAATAAAGATTTCGCGTATTTTCGCGACGTAATGGGATGGCCGCCTGATAAACGTGCCAAAGAAGGGTATCGGAGTGCTGTTTATCTTTATGGTTCAGGTCTTAAGTGTATTGATTCAGCCGACTCAACAGAATTAGGAGGTTGGCAAAGTTCAATAGGTGCTTATCCTTGCATACTTGCGTCGTATTATCCAATTTACAGCTTTGATCCTAAATGCACTTACAATGATAGAGAAGCGCAAATGGGTGCTATGGTTCACGAAGGAATTCATGCTGTGCTGGCTGATCTTCCCGGTGCTAAAAATTCTGCATGGTTTCAGGAGGGTGGTAACACATGGCTTCAGCAGGAAGCAGCTGCTACGCAATCAGGTGACTTTAGTTCAATGGGATTTTTGAATGGTTGCGCTTTTATAGCTCCGTTTATGCCAATTGAGTGCTACAGTGGCTGGCTTCAGGATGGCAGTTTTGGTGGTCCGGCAGCCGAAGGGGTTAATATGACTAACGATGCTGGTAAGCAAGTCTGTACATGGCGTAAATTCTTAGGTGGAACACAATATGGGAATACATATCCTGTGTTTTTGGGAACTACACTCGGAAAAGGAAGTGTGCCCTGGGTTTGGAGATATTGTAAATCAAGGGTGCTTGAAGGTATGGCCGATTCATTGGGAGATGCACAAGCCCGCCGTTTGATTTCAGAATATCGGGCTAAACAAGCAGTCATTGATTTTGGTGAATGGACGGGAGCTGTTAAACAACTTTTAAATGACGATTTTAAAATGTCAATTGGAGCGGAATGGCAACCTTCGTGGTTAACACCCGATACATGGATTGCAACACCTTATGTGAATACACAAAAAGACAACAATGGAGTGCTTACTCCCGAATACCGTACAACTCCGGGTTGGTCGGGTGCTAACCAAATACCTTTGCACGTTACAGGAAATAGTGTCACGGTTAATTTTCAACCTATTGGGGCTAATATGACTTGTCAACTTTGTTACCGCACAAAAGCCGGAGAGATTGTTTACAGTCAATTGGTCTTTGCAGGTGATTGCACACTCAGACTTGATAAGGTTCCTGCAAATGGGGTGGTCTTTGCTGTTATTTGCAATACCGATTACGTTTATAAAGGCGAAGAAACCCGAAAGGCACACTTCGATTATCGCCTTAAACTTGGCAATGGAGTTGAACGAACAGCAAGCATTTACCAGAAATGGTACGATTGGACAAGTGATATTGTAGAAACCACAACTTCGCTACAGCCAACCAAAATATCAAACGGAAATGAAGCACTTATCTATCCCAATCCAATTGACCATATTAATGGCGAACTAAATATTAAATTTAAATCGGAAGTAACTGATCCTATTACAGTTAAAATCACAGATATGAGAAGCCATGTTGTATACAATAATGTTGTGAATAATGGGTCAAAAATAAATACAACTGGATTTTTGAAAGAAGGCGTCTACATTGTAACACTTAAAACGTCACAGAATGAGTCTGTCTATACCTACAAACTGGCAGTAAATTAAAAACAATAAGCTTCGGAATACCGAATGTAAAGAAACAGAGCTATGCCCCACTCTGTTTCTTTATAAATATTTTACTCATATTTGGTGCTAAGTTCCAATTATTTTGTAATTTAGCAGCCGAAACAAATTTTAAACTCCTCATGCAATATTCATCCAAATATATAGGTAATATACTCCATAAATCCGGTAAGGGTTTGTACGAGTGTTGGATGATTTGACCTAATGACCTACACACAATCCACCCCTAAATCCCCTAAAGGGGACTTTTGGCGAGTGCGAACAACGAAATCTTCTCAATTAAAAGAGTTATTTTCAAATTACTTCTTAGCAGTTTCACATATATAATTTTACACACTAAAAATCCCCCCTTTAGGGGCTAAGGGTCATGGGTATTGTATTTGATATCAAACGTTTTGCTGTACACGACGGTCCCGGAATTCGTACAACTGTTTTTCTGAAAGGCTGTCCGCTTTCGTGTAGTTGGTGCCATAATCCCGAGAGCATGAACTCAGCCATTTGCACCGTACCGAAAACAGTTCGTATTGGCAATAAAACATTTACCGAAGATGAAATTGTAGGGCGTGAAATGACTGTGGCAGAGGTGATGAAAGAACTCCGTAAGGAGCAAATTTTCATGGAAGAGTCTGATGGAGGAGTTACCTTCTCGGGTGGTGAGCCATTGCTACAACATCAATTTCTTTCCGAAATGCTTGTTGATTGTCAGGCTGAAGGAATGCATACTACAGTTGATACATCAGGATACACGAACTGGAAGGCTCTCGAAAAAACAGCAGAAAACACAAATTTATTTCTTTATGATTTGAAGATAATAGATGATAATCTTCATAAAAAATATGTGGGTATTTCCAATAAGCTTATTCTCGAAAATCTGGAGAAGTTACTTGAGTTGGGTAAGAATATCAGGATTCGAATTCCTATGATTCCCGGAATTACATTTACAGAGAATAATATTAATCAGACACTTGAATATTTGTCAAACCTAAAGTATCCGGTTGAAGGTGTGGATTTATTGCCTTACCACAACACAGCTGCACATAAATACGAACGGTTTAAGATAGAAAACAAACTCGGCAAATTAAATTCAATCAATAAAGCTGATCTTACTGAAACAAAATTACTATTTGAAAAGGCAGGATTTGATGTGAAAATCGGGGGCTGAGAAGACCCCAACCCCTAAAGGGGAACAGTATTACTCTCATTAAGATATTTGAAAATAAATAAAAACAATACTAATTTAGTCCCCTTTAGGGGCTGGGGTTATATTATGACAGAACGAATTCAACAACTACGCGAACAAAGTCTGAATGCCGTTTATTGCATATCGGCGGAAAGAGGCTTATTGATGACAGAGTTTTACAAAAACCATGTGGCTTTTGGCGATTCCATTCCTGTTCAACGGGCTAAATCATTTCAATATGTACTGGCCAATAAATCTATTTGCATCAACGATATGGAATTGATTGTGGGAGAACGTGGACCGGCTCCAAAGTCAACTCCAACTTATCCGGAAATAACAGTTCACTCCTTGCAGGATTTGGAAGTTCTGAACTCGCGCGAAAAGGTCTGGTTTCGGGTAGATGATGCAACGCGCAAAGCTTTTGAGGAAACCATAATCCCGTTCTGGAACGGTCGTTCCAACCGCGACCGCATGATGGAAGCCATGACTACTGAATGGCATGATGCTTACGAAGCCGGAATCTTCACTGAATTTATGGAGCAACGTGCTCCGGGACATACCGTGGCCGGTTATAAAATCT
>Ga0224521_1000300_pt1 | contig 15616 bp, 10 predicted proteins | sample CFST0metaG_FD_182731 | JGI IMG/M metagenome (GOLD analysis project Ga0224521, IMG submission 182731) | Peat soil microbial communities from Stordalen Mire, Sweden - C.F.S.T0 | ecosystem: Environmental > Terrestrial > Soil > Wetlands > Peat | place: Sweden: Norrbotten County, Stordalen Mire... | reverse complement strand
CCATTTGATTTACATACAGTAAATCTGTAACTTAAAGCAATACACTCACGGCATCAAAACTTTTTTTACAAAAAAATCAACAAATCACTTGTTAATGTGAAAAATAACAATTAATTTTGTAAAAAAATAAAAAAACAGAGTATAGCTTAACTCCAATTCACTTCTGTTTGCTGCTAATAGAGCCTATAATCATTAAAAATGAATGCCTGTTTCTATGCAGCATTTATCCGTCGTAAAAATCTTTTTAGAATAGAAATTACAACCCTATAATATCAATTTGTTTATGAATAAAAATTATCTTCTTTCTATTATTTCCATTGTGCTGGTTCAGTTTTCACTATGTGCTCAGGATGTAACCGATAAAAGCGTATTTAAACTGAATGACAGTACCACACTTAAACTACCCGATGTTTTTGTAAAAGCCGAACGCCCTATACTAAAGGTAGTAGGTGGAAAATTACAATACAACATTCCTAATCTGATTAAATACAAACCTGTTGACAATGCCTTCGACGTGCTGAAAGAACTTCCGGGCATATCTATGAATGGTGATGCAGTATCCATTATCGGAACTACCAAAACAAACATCCTTATCAATAACCGACTGAGCTCTATGACGCTCGATCAGGTTGTAAGTATGCTTAAATCCACTTCGGCTAGCAAGGTAAAAAAAATTGAAGTTATGTACAGCACTCCGCCTCAGTATGGTGTTCGGGGAGCAGCTATCAACATTATTATGGAAGACGATAAGTCGCTCAAAGATGTTGTGAAAGGCGAAGTATCGCTTACCGGAAGTCAGGCTTATTATTTTTCGCCTTCCGGACGCGTCAATTTGGGATATACCAGCGGTCGGTTTTCCAGCGATTTTTCTTATTCGGTAGAGAAAGATAACGGACGAAGGAGAGAAGACATGCAGGCTTTTCCTACATTCAATAATCAAATCTACATGGTTAATCAGGCAAATCAGGGCAAAGCCATGGTCACTACACAAAATGTACGTGGCGTGTTGGAATATGAAACGTTAGCCAAAAGCCATCTTACTTTTACGTATACGGGATCTTTTGATCATGTCAATGCCAACAGATCTTCCGTCACCTCTTTTGTAAATGTAGATACCGTATCAACCAACAACCATATTACCGGACCCACTTCATTGCACAGTTTTCGGTTGGACTATGTAACTGCCAAAGGATTAAGCCTGGGTGGTGATTATGTACTGTATAACGATCGTACCAATCAGGATATGCTAAACTTATCAAGCCTGGACACACAGGAGGATATCAACAGTAGCTCATCCCAACACGTGCAAAGAGGAAATGTATATGCCAACATGACCAGTCATCTGGCACACGACTGGGAACTGAATTACGGAATAAGCGGATCATTATCCAAAACAGACAATAAATCGTTTACCAGTATAAATAATGTTACTGACAATACTGCTACCTTCGACCAAACACAGAAGGAACAAAGTGCCGGAACATTTATGGGCTTTACCAAACAGCTTACCGAAAAACTGTCTTTGCAGGCTTCTCTGTCTCTACAGTATTACAGAGCCACGGTAGATTCATTGCAAGAACACAGAACGTTGTGGGATCGGTTGGATTTGTTCCCCAACATGAATCTGTCCTATAATGCCAATGACAACAATACATTCCAGTTATCGTTTTCGAGTGATAAAGTGTACCCAAGCTATTGGCAAACATCACCCAGTCATAATTATATAAATGCCTACAGCTACTCACAAGGCAATCCGAATCTATTACCGGAACGTACTTATTCCAGCAATTTGAGTTATATTCTTCTGAAGAAATATGTCTTGACGGCTTTTTTCAATCACGAATCGGGTAGTATTCAACAAATGCCTTATCAGAATAAAACATCATTGAGCCTGAATTATACAACGATTAATATGGACTACCGGAATATGTCCGGATTATCAGCTGACATTCCATTTAAAGTAAGTGATCTGCTTGAATCGAAACTATCAACTACCGGAATACTTTTTCATGACAAAGGCACACTCTATGATATCCAGTTCGATCGAAAAAAGGTTTTTGGACAGTTATCACTAGACAATACCGTTTTTCTGACAAAGAAAAAAGATTGGCTTTTTTCAATTGATGCCAGCTATAATTCCTCTGCTATTCAGGGTATTTATAATATTGATGCCACATCTAACATCAGCAGTGCTTTAATCTGGAAGTTTGCGGACGATAAAGCCAGACTGACACTCAAAGCCGAAGATATTTTTTCCGGACAAAATCCGAAAACACATATAAATATCAGCAGTCAACTAAATAATTTGTATCTTTTTCGAGATACCCGGCTAATTTCTTTGACCTTTAAATACAGCTTCAGCGGATATAAAAAGAAACAGGTAGAAGAGGTGGATAAGTCTCGGTTTGGAAATGGGATATAAAAACACAAAAAAAGACAAAGTCCTTATGTTCTGATAAAATCAGGCCTATCGGATGAGTAGATATTAGCTACGGCCAGCCGTATATACGAGATCTTAAAAATAGAATCGGCTGAATTTCTTAATTGAAATTCAGCCGATATTATTTAAGACAGCCCTGACAAATCTCAATTCTTTATTCAGATTCAGTATCGCGGGTACCCTTTATTTTTTCATAACTATATAACTTCACGAACAATACACCCATCATCGTTAGTCAATTCGTTCTTCTGTAGAATTCGTTCTATCTTACGAATGATTGTCATAGGTGCAATATGCATACATTCGAACTTGATTTCCCTGCTGCATCCATTTTCACCATACATGGAGCATGGCTGGCAATCTAAATTGCGAATAACCACGTTATCAAGACTATGATACGGTGGGTAATAACCATTTTGCGGAGCAGTTGTTCCCCACACGGATACTACCGGGACGTTGAGAAAAAAAGCCAGATGCATATTAAATGAATCCATCGCTAAGACTACTTTGCATTGAGAAATAATAACCGCCTCATCGATAAATTCCACCTCATCAATCAAAGAAACTATTCCGGGGTGTTTATTAACCCACTTATCAGCCTGTTCTTTTTCCCTGGCACCTCCGCCAAGTATAACGATTTGGTATTGATTGTTTAATTGAGCAAAGTAATCTAACACTATCTCCATTCTCTCTAAAGGATAAACTTTTGTTGATTCTTTTGAGAAAGGGGAAAAAGCAATTAAAATTTTGTTGAAATCCAAACCCAATTTCAGCATTTTCCCGGAGGATAACTGACGAGATTGAAACGTATTTGAATAATCTGTGGGTATATGAAGGTTATTATACGATAGCTTCGACAAGGCTTCCTTGTAAATTCCAATCATCGTTAATCCGTCGTTGCATTTATTTATCAACCTCTCTGGTAACCAGAAATGGGAGTCATCAGCAATGGCAACCTTGATTTGAGGAAGTCTTGCCATTAAGTGCCTGTGAAGTTGTTTATCAAAAGTATCGTACTGAAAAAAGGCTACCTGCTCAAATTGAGCCAGCCTTCTTTTCAGCTTATAGAGCAAAACAGATCTTCTGATTAAAAAACTAACGCTTCTAAACATGCCTTTTGAGGCTCTGGCAGGCATAGAGATAAAAGCAACATTGGAAGGCAGCAATTCAACTAAATCCTCAAAGCGACAGTTTGTCAATACAGTAAACTGTTCATCCGGATATTTTTTTGCAAGAGCATCAATCAGAGGCAACACAAGCAAGGCATCCCCAATACGTGAATACCTTACAATCAAGGTTCTTTTCATTATTTATACTTCATCGTTTTTAAATGAAATAAATTCAAAAATCAACAACACTGCGCGAATTGTTAGCCAGAATTTATTCAGCCTGCCAGGCGACGACAAAAATAGAATAATAAAACGAAACATTATTATCAGGTAAGAAGTATTATCTAAAAAGGCACTGGTTTGTGGAGTTATTAGTGACAGACCAAAACTTTAAATCGTCTAATGAGCATATCCGGTTAGGATGCGGTTTATTTAAGATAGCCACAACCAAACTCAATCAGTTATTAAATTTCAGAATCTCTGGATTCTCCGCTATAAATTTATTAGCAGCTTCGTAGCCATGATGATAAATAGTGAAGTACGAATCGTAACTAAACTCATGAAATGATTCTATAGCAGGAGGTTCTATAATAAAGCGGCACAAATCACGTCCTGGTTGGGAATTCTGATGTTCAAGAGCTCGGACAGAGCAAACTACAGTATCGGTGGGATGTTTAAGTTCCTCAGGCATTTTATACGGAATAACATCTACACCAATAATATTCAGACAGAAACCTGCGATTCCCTGTGCAGGCATATTATTCAGTAATCCGCCATCAACATAATAAGTGTCATTGTCTTTTATGGCTTCAAAAACTCCCGGAATACTTGATGAAGCTGCCACCCATTTATCCAGCTCAACACCCGATTCGATAATTTCCCATTCGGCTTTGTTAAGGTTCGATACACAAACATAGAGTTTCTTTTTCAACTGGTCAAAACTATTGTGTGGTATCACTTCTTTAATGAATGAGCGTAATATACTGTGAGTTGACAATCCCGACCTCAGGAAGGATGGTTTGAAAGTCATCAGTTTGGTGATTTTATAGAGCTTATCATCTTTAATCATTTGCAACATTTCGGCAGGCGTATAACCGGCAGCATATAAACAGCCAATAATGCTACCCATACTCGCCCCTACAACGTGAGTGGGGTGAATTCCATGTTCTTCGAGTGATTGCAAAACGCCAACATGAGCAAAACCCAACGCACCTCCCCCACTTAAACAAATTCCAAGCGTTTGATTGCCAGAAGAAGATTTAAACAGATTCTTAATGATTTTCATATCCTTGATTTTGATTAATTTTTAAATTGGACTTATGCCAGAACACCAACCTTTGCCCCCAAATTATACTAAAAGTAATTTCACTCTGTCCGTTTCAAAAGATAACGTTATTTGAAATTAAAATCTATTGACACATAAGCCTATAATAGTTAACGGATAAAAAACTTTCAGAATAGAATCACATAACACCATAAAATGGCTTATTTTTGTAAGACATTTAAAGTCAGAATCCGATCTTGAATACAAGTAATTGTTACTGATATAATTATTTCAATATATCAGACTTGCTATTCGTAACTAAATTCCCCGGACTTCTTAATAGCTCTCAAAATTAAAAAAACTTTTCGATTTTTATTGGAATTTAAACATAATAACTTAAAATAGTTTACAATGAAACGCTTCACTCTTACTTTTCTTTTAGCTTTATGTGTCAATTTTTTATTTGCCAACTTACTGTACGACATAACCGATGGCAAATTCAGAGCTAAATCAGTAGACATACCACGTTCGATGGACGATGGAGAACATTTTAGCTTGATGTCCAATCACAAAGCAGTTGTAAAATACAATTACAAAACAGGAGCTACTGTTGATACTATTTTCAGTATCTCGCGATTAAAGAAATCGCCTATCAAAGAAATCGCCGGTTATGAGTTCAGCCCCAACGAAGCCAAACTACTTGTTTACACAAACGTGAAATATCGGTATCGTCGTACATTTACAGCCGATTATTACGTCTACGACCTTAAACGCAACGAACTTATTCCTCTTTCGGAAAATGGTTCGCAGGAAGTTCCGCTATTCTCTCCCGACAGTCGTTACATAGCTTTTGCCCGTCAGAATAACCTCTATATGCGAAAGCTGGATTTCAACACCGAAATAGCAATCACAAAAGATGGGCAGTTTGGAAGCATTATCAACGGAACACCGGACTGGGTTTACGAAGAAGAATTTGAGAAAACACGCTACTTCGAATGGAGCCCGGACAGCAAACTGCTTGCCTTTGTCCGGTTCGACGAAACAAAAGTACCGGAATATTCATTCCCGGTTTATCTGGACAATTCAAAAGAGAAAGATGAATTTAACACTTATCCTACGACATATAAATTCAAATACCCTAAAGCCGGTGAAAACAATTCGGTAGTCAGCGTATGTGTTTACGATGATTATTACAAATCAATTAAAAGCATAAAACTGGGTGATGACGAACAGGATTTCTACATTCCCCGCATTAAATGGACAAACGCAGCCGACCAACTGGCTATTTTTAAACTAAACAGAAACCAGAACCGGTTGGATATGTTGTTGGCAAATCCTAAATCCACACTATCAAAACTTTGCTTGCGTCAGGAAGATAAATACTATGTGGATTATGAAAACATAGACTTTATGCATTTTTCAAGCGACAATTTATCATTTATAGGTGTAAGTGAGAAAGATGGTTATCGCCATGTATACCTTTATGGAATTAATGGCGTGATAAAAAAACAACTTACTAAAGGAAACTGGGACGTAACCGATGTGTATGGCTTCGACGAAAAGAAACAGGTACTGTATTATCAGTCGGCGGAGATATCACCTATGCAGCGCGATGTTTATGCGGTGGATACAAAAGGCAAAAAAGCTCGTCTGACTAATGGAAAAGGGACTCACAATGCCAGTTTCAACAATACATTTACGTATTTCGTTGACAACGCTTCAAGTGCTGAGACTCCTAACATTATCACGCTCAGAACCAATACCGGAGCGACTGTAAAAGTTCTTGAGAACAATGCTACTCTGGCTTCTGAGATAAAAGCACTAAACCTTCCTCAGAAAGAATTTTTCAATTTCACTACGTCTGAAAACATTAAGTTGAATGGCTGGATAGTAAAACCGGTAAACTTCGATCCGAACAAGAAATATCCTGTTCTGCAGGTTCAATACAGCGGACCAAATTCTCAACAAGTGTTAGATAGTTGGAGAATTGACTGGGAATATTATTTAGCAACTCAGGATTATATCGTAGTTTGTGTTGATGGTCGTGGAACGGGAGCTCGTGGGTCTGAATTCAGGAAATGCACTTACGAACAATTGAATGTACTGGAAACTAAAGATCAGGTGGAAACGGCAAAATATCTGGCTAAACAAAGTTATATAGACAAAGACAGAATTGGAATCTGGGGCTGGAGCTATGGTGGAACCATGACCTTATTCAGCATGACTACCGGCGAAAAAGTATTTAAAGCAGGAATTGCTGTAGCACCTGTTACCGACTATCGTTTCTATGACACAGCTTATGCCGAACGATTTATGCGTCGTCCACAAGAAAACTTCAAAGGTTATGATCAATCATCCGCTTTGCGTCGTGCCGATAAATTACAGGGAAGCCTGCTTATCATTCATGGAACAGCCGATGACAACGTACACACACAAAACACCTTATTATTCATTGACAAACTGGTAGCTGCAGATAAACAATTTGAAATGCAATTATACACCGACAAGAATCATAGTATTTTAGGCAAACAAACCCGTAGGCATCTATATACCCGCATGACAGATTTCTTGCTGAAAAATCTATAGTATCTGGGGGTTAATTATAATACTTTTTTCGCCACAATACACTGTGTTATACTGACACTAAATAGAGGATAATATTAACTATTTCCCCCTTGTAATAATCAATTTGATTCGTTTATACAGAGAAATATGCTGCATAACATGTTTTCGGGCGTACTTTTCAAAGACATTTTCAAGTTCAAGATTATCTAATCGGTAAAAAAAATACTATCTTTGACACGTTAAAACTATCAATTATTCTAACTAAATATTTTAAAACATGAGTAACACAAAATCTCAAGAACAAGAGAACTATTTAGGACCATTTATCACATTGGTCTTCCTTTTCTTTATCGTTGGTTTTTTGACCACTGCCAATGGTCAGTTTCAAGGTCCATTAAAAGCCGCATTTTTAAGTGGTGCCGGTGATTTAAAAAACACATTTGCAACTCTTATCTCTTTTTCATGGTTTTTAGCTTATCCACTAACCGGAGGAATTGGTTCAGCCTGGGTATCTAAGTTCGGTTATAAAGGCACTTTGATTCGTGCGTTATTAGTAATGATTGTAGGTCTTGGCATTTTCTTTATGTCGTCATGGTTTACTGTTCAATATCCTGAATCATCTGTACAGATTGCCTCTGCAACTATTCCAATGGGTTATTTTATATTTTTGTTAGGTTCTTTTGTTGTAGGTTCTGCAGCAACTATCTTACAGGTAGTAATTAATCCTTATCTGACAGCTTGTAATGTAAAAGGAACTCAACCCGTACAACGTTTAAATATCGGTGGTTCTTCTAACTCAATCGGAACTACTGTAGCTCCTTTCTTCGTAACCGGAATTGTTTTCGGAGGTTTAGCTATGTCGGATGTAAAAGTTAGCCAGTTAATGATTCCATTTGTTGCTTTAATGATTGTTATCGGTATCGTAACTTTTACTCTTTCAAAATTATCATTACCAGATATTAAAGGAACAAAAACTGAAAAAGGTGAAAAATTAGAAAAAAGTGTTTGGTCATTCAGTCACCTTACATTAGGTGTTATTGCTATTTTCTTCTACGTAGGTGTTGAAGTTGCAATCGGAGCCAACATTAATCTTTTCGCTATTAGTTTAGGCGGTTCATTCGCTTCGCAGGCTGCTATCATGGCTACACTATATTGGGGTGGCATGTTGGTTGGTCGTCTTATTTCAAGTTCATTAAGTAAGATTTCTCCCCAGGTTCAATTAGCAGTAACCAGCATTATGGCTACTATTTTCACTATTGCAGCCATTGCATTAAACAATCCATGGTTATTAGTAGTTGTAGGTCTTTTCCACTCAGTTATGTGGGGAGCTATTTTTACATTATCAGTAAACAAACTAGGCAAATATACTTCAGTTGCTTCGGGTGTTTTCATGATAGGTGTACTAGGTGGTGCTATTATTCCTCTTTTACAAGGAGGTTTGGCTGATGCTTTCGGCTGGAGATGGACTTGGTTCTTAGTAATTTTGGGTGAGGCATTTATCTTATATTATGCGCTTTCAGGATCAAAAGTAAAACAATCTGCAGAATAATAACTTTTTATAATATCAAATTGATAATGGAAAAACCATATGTAATAGGCATGGACATGGGTGGAACAAATACCGTTTTTGGTATTGTTGATACACGTGGCAATGTTATAGCAAAAAGTGCTATTAAAACAGGCACTCACACAGATGTTAACTTGTATATCGATGACATTTATGCCGAATTATCAAAATTAATTGATGCAAACGGCGGCTTAGATAAAATTAAAGGTATTGGCGTTGGTGCTCCTAACGGAAACTATTACACCGGCAACATCGAATTTGCACCAAACTTACCATGGAAGGGTGTTGTTCCATTTGCAAAACTGATGGCTGAAAAATTTGGTATACCTGCAGCTTTGACTAATGATGCCAATGCAGCAGCAGTAGGTGAAATGACTTACGGTGCAGCTCATGGGATGAAAAACTTTATCATGATTACATTAGGAACAGGAGTTGGTAGCGGAATCGTTATCGACGGAAAAGTTGTTTATGGTCATGATGGATTTGCAGGTGAGCTTGGTCACGTAAATGTTATGCGCAATAATGGTCGTCTTTGCGGTTGTGGAAGATCAGGGTGTCTGGAAACTTACGCTTCAGCTACCGGAGTGGCACGTTCAGCTCGTGAAATTTTGGAAACCAGTACAAAAGGAAGTCTTCTTCGCAATATTCCCGCAGAAAGCATTACATCAAAAGATGTATTCGATGCAGCTATGCAGGGAGATGAAGTGGCAAAAGAAATTTTCAATTATACCGGAAAAATTCTGGGCGAAGCATTTGCCGATTTTGTGGCATTCAGCGCACCGGAAGCGATTATTCTTTTCGGTGGACTTTCGAAAGCCGGAGATTTAATTATGAATCCTATCAAAGAAAATATGGAAAAGAATTTGCTTTCAATATGGAAAGGCAAAGTCAAAGTTTTATTTTCTGAATTGAAAGAAGCTGATGCTGCCGTTCTGGGAGCAAGTGCTTTGGCTTGGGAACTTTAATAAATCTTAGAGTCAAGAACACCAAAACATTAGACTCTACACAAAATCCCTTCTCGATATTATTCGGGAAGGGATTTTCTTATTTGTAATGTGCATTGTAGACTAGCCCTTAAAAGAGTTGGAAAGATACTTTCGTCTCAAATAATTTAACAACTAGTTCAATCCTATCTTCTGTGAGATCAGGAGTTTGTTCTCAATGAAATATGTTCAAAAAGTTTCTAGGAACCTGAGTTTCGAAACTTACCACTTCAGTAGTTATTGGATGATAAAATGCTAATAAACGGGCATGAAGTCCAAGTCTATTAATCGGACTTACGTTGGCTCCATATTTTTTATCACCCACAATTGGATGTCCGATATCTTGCATGTGAACGCGAATTTGATTTTTACGCCCTGTTTCCAGTTCTATCTCAAGCAATGAGTAATCTTCGTTCGATTTTACACAACGGTAATGCGTAACAGCCTGTTGACCTCCATTATCAGTTTCACTAGAATGTATTTTCAGCGATTTTTCATTTTCCGAAAGCCAACTGATAATTGTATCCTTTTCTTTTTCGACCTTACCTTCTACCAAAGCTACATAAATACGACGGGTAATAATTCGATGCCAGTTCTCTTGAAGAATTGTCTGTACTTCTTTGTTCTTAGCAAACATAATCACACCCGAAGTTTCCCGATCGAGACGGTGCACTACATAAATCCGATTATCAGGCGAGCTTTTCTTTACATGATTTTTCAAAATAGAGAAAGCAGTTGTTTCGTCAGGATTACCTGTACTAACCGTTAATAATCCTTCTTTCTTTTCTACTACAATCAAGTATTCATCTTCGAAAATTATCTTCAGTTTGGGATGATTAAGCTCTACATTTCCACGTCCGCTATTAATAGCAACAATATCATTCGGTTCTAACGGTAAATTGAATTGTGTTGTCACTTTTTTATTCACCATCACTTGTCGGTGAGCCAACAATGATTTTACTGAATTCCGACTCATACCACCCATTTTGGCCAATAAGAATGTCATCAACTCAACAGGTTCAGTTACTTTTAAATATATTTCTTTGGGAGCGTGAGCTTGCGGTTTACGTTTCATGTTTTATATTTTGAAAAATCACGGAATTCAATCCCGGTTATTGTAATAATTATTGTATTTCGAATTTGAGGGAATAAAATTCCACCAATTCTTAAATCAAACTTTTGGCAACAAACGCAGCTGCATTTTCACCATCTACAGCCGATGAAGTAATTCCACCCGAATAACCAGAACCTTCACCGGCCGGGAATAGTCCTTTTACTATCGGATGTTGTCCGGTTTCAGAATCTCTGGGAACACGAACTGCAGCCGAAGATCGGGTTTCCACTCCTACAACCACGGCGTCGTTGGTCAGATAACCACGCATTTTACGATCAAACTTTTTAAATCCTTCGCGAAGTCGTGAAGAAATAATATCAGGCAACCAAAAGTGCAAAGGCGATGAAATCAAACCAGGCAAATAAGAACATTCAGGTAAATCTGCCGAGAGTTTTCCTCTTACAAAATCGCCCAAACGTTGAGCAGGAGCTGTTTGTCCAAGTCCTCCGTTATTAGTATAAGCCAGGTGTTCAACATATTGCTGAAATTTCAACCCGGCTAACACACCATATTCTTTAAAGTCGGCGGGAATATCCTCCGGACGAATTTCTACAACAATACCTGAATTGGCATAAGGCGAATTGCGTTGGGAAGCAGACATTCCATTCACAACTATTTCATTCAAGCCACTTCCGGCAGGCACAATATGTCCACCGGGACACATACAAAACGAATACACACCACGCTCATTTACCTGATCAACCAGATTATAACTGGCAGCAGGCAGAAACGGTCCACGCTCCTTACAATGATACTGAATACTATCAATCATTGCCTGTGGATGTTCCACACGAACACCCATCGCAAAACCTTTTGCTTCAAGAGTAACTCCCTGGCGATTGAGCATTTCATATATATCGTGAGCTGAATGCCCTGTGGCTAAAATCAAAGAGTTAGCTTTATAAACATTACCATCATCTGTTTTACAACCAACAACCTGATTATTTTCAATCAGAATTTCAGTCAGTTTTTGTTCAAAATGAATTTCGCCACCACATGAAGTGATTGTTTTGCTTATATTTTCAATTACAATCGGTAGTTTATCAGAGCCAATATGTGGATGCGCATCGTAGAGAATTTCTTCTGCAGCACCATGATGGTGGAATATCTCAAAAATACGGTCTGTATTTCCTTTCTTCTTCGAACGGGTATATAGTTTACCATCAGAGAATGTTCCAGCACCACCCTCACCGAAACAGTAATTGGAATCAGCATCTATACCTTTATTGCGGTTTAATTGAGCAATATCTTCTTTGCGGGCATGGGTATTTTTTCCACGTTCCAGAATAATGGGTCTAAGACCCGATTCTATCAATTTCAGTGCAGCAAAAAGTCCCGCCGGACCAGCACCAATAATCAATACCGGTGTTTTTCCTTCTACCGATTGATAATCAAACACAACTTTCTCCAGAACAGGAGCCGGTTCATCCCAATACACTTCCACCGTCAGATTTACTTTTGGTTGAAACGAGCGGGCATCAATGGATTTTTTTGTTGTGCGCAACCGGGTGATACGAGCAGGTGAAATTTCCAGTTTGTCTCCCACCTGTTTGGCCAGTAATTCAGGCTTTTCAGCCAACTCGGGAGTTAGCGTTAGTTGTATATGTTCGTGCATAAAAAGTTCAAATAAATTGGATTGCAAAGATACGCAAATTATGCATAAGAATAGTAGGATACATTTTGAGTATCAATAAACACCTCCACATCGCTCCTCATATTTCCTAAGAAAATACTTATTTATTTGTAAAATGTTTTACAGCATATGTAAATTTATTTTACAACTTGTCACCTTCCTATTTTGTCCACACAACTAATTATCAACAAAATAACCTTCTGGCACAGTTTTGGGCAATAAGAACAACCATAACAACAGAATAGTATATGAAGAATTGGATTATAATCGTGTTTTGTATGTATAGCATGCTGCTTTGTGCTCAGGAAAAAAACTGGACGGTAGACGAATGTATGCGCTACGCCGTGGAGCATAGTACCAAGCGGGTAAAACAGGAAGCACAAAACGAAATTTACAAACAAAACCGACTGGAAGCTGTTGGCGGACTACTACCCAGCCTAAATGCATCGTCCGACGGAAGCATGTCTTTCGGGCGTGTACTGGATAAAGACACCTATCAGTATGTGAACAAAGGTACCTTGTACAATGAATATGCCCTCAACTCTACCTTGTTGCTTTTCGACGGGTTTGCACAACTATCGAAAACGAAAATGGAGAAGCTGAATAAACTGAAAGGCATTCAGCAATTGCAGGACATCAAGGATATGGTGGCTTATGAAACGATGGAGATTTTTTTCAACGTACAATATTATCAGGGTACAGTGAAACTGGCCATGCAGCAACTGGACCAAAGCACTGCCAACCTCAAGCAGGTGAAACGAATGGAAGAGCTGGGCATGAAGTCGGCACCCGATGTGGCGGAACTTGAAGCCAAAGAAGCCGAGGACAACTACCTGCTCACTAAACAGAAAAACCTGTTGGTACAGGAGACCATCCGACTGAAAGACAAAATGAATTTTCCGGTAAACGAAGAGATTAAAACTGCCAACTACGACATCCTGCTGCCTACCGATACGTTACGCGAAAATGCGCTGGACATTTACCAGAAAGCGTTGAGTTATTCGCCTAAAGCACTGGCATCAAACAAGTCGGTAGAGTCTACCCAAATGGCGGTTAACGTAGCCCGAGGACGATTCTTTCCAAAGCTCTCGCTGTACGGAGGTGTCAACAGCTATTTCTCGCGCATGATGGACGGAACCACTTACACTCCGTTCAGAGACCAGCTCAACGCCAACGAAAGCTATTATATCGGGCTATCGCTCAGCGTGCCTATTTTCAATGGTTTTTCGCGCTCAGCCGAATACAAACGAAGCAAACAGCAACTGGTCATAGCCCGTACCGAACATGAAGAAGCTCTACGCTCGCTTTATAGCGACATTGAGCAGGCGGTAGCCGACGTTAACGGGCTGTCCGACGAATACCAACAAGCCGTCAAACGAACCGAATCGATGAAAATAGCCCATCAGGTTAACCTACGGAAATATACCGAAGGTCTGATCAGCGTTCTGGACTTGAACATCAGCTCAAACCGACTGCAGCAAGCACAAGTGGAAGAACTGTATACCAACTTAAAATATCAACTGAAATACAAGCTGCTGAATTATTATAAAGGGCAGCAATATACAACTAACAATTAGCAGTGAACAATAAGCAGCTATCAGGTGATCGTTAAACAACTGCATAATTCAACAATTATACTACTCAACAAATATGGACATTGTACTTGAAAAGAAAAAAGGACTGAGAAAAAAACACCTTCCTTACGTGGCGGGAGGAAGCCTGTTACTAATCCTCATTTTGTGGATGATTTTGGGCAATCATCGGTCGCGCCTGACGGTGGAGCACGACAAACTGATGGTGGATGTGGTGACCCGAGGCGAGTTCAACGATTATATCCGCATCAACGGACAGGTGGAACCGATAAATACGATTCAGCTCAGTGCCATCGAAGGCGGTATGGTGGAGCAAAAAGTGGTGGAAGAAGGCAGCCAGGTACATCAGGGCGAGGTCATTGTCCGACTGAAAAACCCGATGCTCAACCTAAACATTCTGGATAGTGAAGCACAACTGGCCGAAAAACAAAACTTTCTGCGTAACACACAGGTGCAGATGGAACAGGAAAGGCTCAGTCTGAAAAAAGAAAAACTCCAACTGGAACTGGATGTGGAACGTAAAAAACGAAAGTTCATGCAATACAAACAGCTGTATACCGAAAAACTATGTTCGCAAGAGGACTATTTGCAAGCCAAAGAAGATTATGAGTTTGCCGTGAATAGCCGCAAACTGGTGGTGGAACGTCAGAAACAAGACTCCATATACCGTGGCATTCAGATAAGACAAATGGAAGAAAGCCTGCACAATATGCGCCAAAACCTGACGCTGGTACGGCAGCGCATCGATAACCTGAACGTAAAAGCTCCGGTTGACGGTCAGCTGGGATTGCTCGATGTGGAAATAGGTCAGTCGGTAGCAGCAGGAAACAAAATAGGGCAAATCAGCGTATTGTCCGACTATAAAATCGAAGCACTGATTGACGAACATTATATCGACAAAGTAAAAGCCGGACTGAGTGCCACCTTCGAACGGCAGGATAAAAACTTTGCCCTGCGGGTACGCAAAGTCTACCCCGAAGTACACGACAAGCAGTTTAAAACCGACTTTGTTTTTGCAGGTCAACGACCGGATAATATCCGTGCGGGACAAACTTACTACATCAATCTGCAACTGGGGCAACCCACCCAAGCTGTGATGGTTCCGCGCGGATCGTTCTACCAGACTACCGGCGGTCAGTGGATTTTCGTCGTATCGAAAGATGGCAAAACGGCTACCCGCCGCAACATCACCATCGGTCGACAAAACCCGCTTTACTACGAAATAACAACCGGCCTACAACCGGGCGAAAAAGTGATTACTTCGGGTTATGAAACTTTCGGGGACAGTCAAGAACTGGTGTTACAGTAATCAGTGAACAGTAATCAGTAAATAATAAAAGTATGAAAGC
>Ga0224521_1000298_pt1 | contig 15708 bp, 12 predicted proteins | sample CFST0metaG_FD_182731 | JGI IMG/M metagenome (GOLD analysis project Ga0224521, IMG submission 182731) | Peat soil microbial communities from Stordalen Mire, Sweden - C.F.S.T0 | ecosystem: Environmental > Terrestrial > Soil > Wetlands > Peat | place: Sweden: Norrbotten County, Stordalen Mire... | reverse complement strand
GCTTAACACTGCTATCGATCCCTCCGATCGGTCAGCCTGGCAGGGACAAGGTACCAGTTTTGACTTTGATGAGATGATGAAACCGGTAAATAATAACGCTGGTACACCGGTAAGACCAACCAGTATTGCAAGGGTCGCAGGCTATGCTTTAGAAACGGCAGATAAGATTATTGGCAAAACAGGTAATCCTGTTGGTATTAAAAGCTACCGACCGTATAACTCGATAGGGGAGGACTTCCTGCAGAATTTTCTTGGCATGATTGGTTTGCCTATGGATGAAAGACCAGAGTTTCCGGCAAAAGACAATATTATACTATTAACAGAAGAAGCAAAATATGACGCGGACATTGTTGGCAAAATAAAAAATCAATTGACAGCGGGGAAAACCGTGGTTATAACTTCTGGTTTGTTACGTGCATTGCAGGATAAAGGTTTGGGCGACATCGTTGAATTGAGATATACGGACAGGAAAGCTTTAGTACAGGATTTTCTGATCGATCGACGGCAAATGGTGCATAATGATAAATCCATATTAATCCAGCAGTTACAATATTTCACCAACGATTCGTGGGAGATTGTTTCAGGGATTGCAGGAGAAAATGGCTGGCCTGTTTTGCATATGGCCGATTATTCAAAAGGAAAACTTTATGTGTTTACCATTCCTGATAACTTTGCCGATATGTATAACCTGCCTCCCCAAGTATTGAACAAAATCAGAGAAATTTTATGTGGCAACTTAAACGTTTCAATTGAAGGGCCATCAAATATTAGTCTGTATCTTTATGACAATAATACCTTTATTGTAGAATCGTTCTCAGATAATGAAACTACGCTTAAAATTGTCACATCTGATAAATACACCAAAATAACTGATCTAAGCACGAATCAAGTGTTTCCCGGAGAACGCAGCCGATTGTGGTCATATATTCGTAATGGCAGTAGCCAACAGAAAAACAGATACAGCATCACTTTGAAACCACATTCATTCAGGGCTTTTAGTTTTGAATGATATTTTTAGTATTTAAATAAATTGCACCGTATGAATGAACTTGAATTTCTTTGCATACGGTGCAAATTATTGATTCTTCTTAATCAGGATATATAATTCGTGATTAATGATAAAAAAATCCTTATTATATCACATTCGCATCTCCTGTTACTTCAAGATTGGCTTTAAGAACCCTTACTGTTTATTTATTTGAGAGGAGGGAGAAAGTAACATCAATATCTGGAAAGAAAATTGTAAAAGCTTTATAGGCAAAGGAAGAATTGTATCAAATATTAAAATTTGCCCTACAGCCAAGTTTCGGCTCCCAATTATAGGACTTACTTGGAAATTATTAATGATAAATTGTCGTTAGGTTTCAGCGGAAAATGATTTAAGAGGGTTCGAATATTTTGAACTGAAACACATAAACCAAACTCATCAAATGCTTAAGTTATATACCAAAGAATATGAAAGAGAAAAACAAATTAGTCAAAGTTTACACTGGCACTGAAATGACCGTACTTCTACTCAAAGATCTGCTAGAAGATATCGGAGTCACATCAACTATTCAAAATAACTACAAATCAGGAATTGAGGTTGGATTTGTTGGTGGTGTTCAATCAGCAATAGATCTTTTCATACAGCAATCCGACTTTGAAGGAGCAGAACCTCTTATCAGAGATTTCATAGCAAAAAATAAAAGTTAAACGGTTCTCCTGACAGTTTTGTACAGGGACCTTTTTAAAAGCCAAAACCCAACACAGACAGTTTAATTAATTAGCTTCGCTGAGCTCGTCAACCGCTCCGCGGTTTCCTCGGCTGCCTTTGTCATCCCGGACTATTCCATAATCGCCCAAAGTCTACGCGAGTATACATTAACTCACTTATAAGATCTTTTGGAACCTTGACTGTTCCTGCTACCGAGACAATGTCAATAGGGTTGCCGGCCCCTCGCAAACCTAGTTCTGTCCGGTTTACCAGGGCTTAAAAACTACGCCACATAACAGCTTTCAAATAGTAATTTCATAGTTCTAATGATTATCTTGTAACCCATGAAATATAATTTTAGTTGATTGCTGTGTTTAAGTTTATTAATGTAAAAAGATGAGTAAAAAAGATTGGAACCCTGACTTATATCTTAAATTCAACAAGGAAAGAACACAACCTTCGATAGATTTAGTATCACGGATTCTTGTCGATAACCCTTCAAAAATTATTGATATTGGTTGTGGCCCTGGAAATAGTACGCAGGTTTTGGTTCAAAGATGGCCTCATTCTAAAATTTTTGGGGTTGATAATTCACCAGCAATGATTGAAAAGGCCAAGAATGATTATCCAAATCAGAATTGGGAAATATTAGATGCCGGGAAAGACGAATTTCCAGATACCTATGATATTATTTTTTCTAATGCAACGATTCAATGGATCCCCAACCATGCCGAACTATTTAGAAAACTCTTTCACAATCTAAATGAAAAAGGGCTTATTGCTATTCAGACACCTCTATTTTGGGATATGCCGTTAGGAAAAGCTATTGAAAAAATAGCTATGGAAAATCGCTGGAAATCAGCAACAAGAGGGGTAACTAAGATATTTACTATACACAATTATTCTTACTACTTTGACCAATTATCTATCCATTCCGATAAAATTGATATGTGGGAAACCTATTACATGCATATTATGGATTCTCATGTTTCAATTTTGGAAATGATTAGAAGCACAGGATTAAAACCATTTCTCGACAGATTTGAGACTGATAATGATAAGGAAGATTTTGAGGCACAAGTTTTAATGGAGATTACTAAAGACTATCCGAAACAAAAAAACGGGAAAGTTATCTTTCCGTTTAAACGACTATTTTTTATTGCAAATAAATAAAAGACAAATTCACTGCCAGACAAGAGATAGATTGCTACGACCACATAACACAGATGATATAATTAATTATCTCATCCCGCTCTGGGGGGATTCGATGAGCTCCTCGCCCGCTAGTGTTGTTTCCTCGGTTGGCTTCGTTGAGCTCTCCCGCTTAGGCGGGATTGGTTGCCTTTTGCAACCCGGGCTATTTTATCTTCACATTCAAAAGTCTATGAGAGAAACATTCAACCCACTTATAAAATCTTCTGCCACCCGGACTTGCAAAAACCACGCCACCGCGATCCGCAGCTAGTGGAACGGCAACTCCTCAGGCAGACGGGTCATTGTGTCCAATAAAAAAAAACTACATTGCGGATAGATTATAATTTGATTTAATATGAAAAAAGTATTATTGTTGTTAGCGGATGGATTTGAGACATTTGAAGCAAGCGTATTTATTGATGTTATTGGATGGAATCTTGTTGAAGGAGATAATTCTACCGAATTGTTTACATGTGGATTAAAAAAAGAAATTAAAAGTTCGTTTAATCAAAGGTTTATTGTCGACTACTTGATTAGTGATATTGATATTAGCTCATTTGATGCATTGGCGATTCCAGGTGGATTTGAGGTGTATGGATTTTATAATGATGCTTATGATGATAAATTTCTTGATTTAATTCGAGGTTTTAAAGCAAATAATAAATTTATTGCGTCTATTTGTGTTGGTGCTTTACCATTGGGAAAGAGTGGCGTTTTAAAAGACAAAAAAGGTACAACATACAATAGGGTAATTCGACGAGAAGCATTGCAAGGATTTGGTGTTAATGTGATAAATCAACCTATTGTAATAGATGATAATATGATTACATCTTGGAATCCATCAACAGCGGTAGATGTTGCTTTATTATTATTGGAGCATTTGACAACAAAGAGTAATGCTGATAAAGTACGTCATTTATTGGGTTTTGATGATAAAAAATATTAACTGGCCACAATAAGGTATTGTATGCCAGGCGCATCGCTCGCTGGCTAGGTTATTATTGGGTGATAGGTTCGTCTCCATGGAATCCTCTACAGCGCATACCTCCGACCGTTACGTGTTAGTTGATCGACCTAAATGACCTTGAATTTCCTGTGGAATTAAGTTTTTGAACCAAACAAATAAATTTTAATTAGAAAAGAAAATTATTTATTATTTAATAAAAACCTTCACTAACAAAATATTTAATGAATTAAATCATGAAAACATTATTCAAATCTCTACTGATACTGATTGTTAGTTGCGAGTTTCTTTCCTGCACACGCCAGATTCCTGTATCAAAAGTGATTCCCGAAAATAACAAGACATATAAAGTTGATTTTCTATTTGAATACGATGGTTGTAAAGTTTATCGTTTCCAAGATAATGGATACCCCGTCTATTTTACAAACTGTAATGGAGATGTAACAAGCATAAAGTCAGATTCCACAAGAACCCGGACTATTAATGTTATAAGGGATGATGCAAAAAAGTAATCGTAGATTCAAAATATAGGTAAATAATTAATTAAAAACCAACACCTAACACGGATGGTATGTGTAATTATCGAACAATTGCCGGGCAATTGTTCGATGGGCTCGGACCGGATAAAATTTCAGGTTGTTTCGCAATGCAAATTCTGGTTGGTCCTCGGTTGGCTTCGCCGAGCTCTTGCGCTTATGCCGGATCCGTTGCCTTCGGCAGCCCAGCCTATTTCTCAATCAACTCCAAAAGTCTATGCGAGTAAACATAAACCCACAAACCGCCTGGCTGTTTAAAGTCATATGTTCCTATATACACGAATACTCCATGACCAAATTCGTGTTTGCATTATAATTAAGAAAATAACTAACTTCATTGCACAAAAAATGTATTTCAAATTCTCTAAATACTATTAAAATGACAAATGAATCTTTGGCTAAATTAAGGATAGATTTATCAGTAAAATCAAAAAACGGAATTGATTTTACGTTATCTGCAGGTATTGTTTGGATAATAATTTCATGGGTATGGAAACTTGACTTTAAATCATATGATAAGTCAGTCTTTACCTTTATAATTGGTGCCTTGATGATGCCTTTGGCATTTTTTTTATCAAAACTTTTTAAAACGACATGGACAAATAAGGACAATCCATTACAACCACTAGGGCTTTGGTTGAATTTTTCTCAACTTTTCTATTTCCCATTTTTAATTTTTTCACTAATAAAATTCCCTGATTATTTTGTCATGGTATACGTGATAATTACTGGTGGACACTTCTTTCCATACGCATGGTTTTATAAGACTAATTTATATGCAGCATTTGCTGGTATTATTTCTATAGGGGCTATGACTCTTGGACTAATACTACCAATAGAAAAAATGTATTTTATTCCCGTATTTATGAGTATATCTCTGATAACACTCACTATACTACTATTCTTTGACAGCACTAAGAAAAAATCATTACTCCTTGATTGATTCATTAAAGGATTTATTGTATTCACTTTTATGATTTAAAATTACGACTTATAACTCGGACGGTTTAATTAATTATCTCATCCCGCTTTGGCGGGATTCGATGAGCTCGTCGCCCGTTAGTACGGTCTCCTCCGTTGGCTTCGCCGAGCACTCCCGTTTAGGCGGGATCGGTTGCCTTTTGCATCCCGGACTATCTTATCTTCACATCCAAACGTCTATGAGAAAAAAATTCAACCAACTTATTAAAACTTGAGTTACCGGTCTCGATAGCTATCGGCATTGGAAAAATGCATCCCAACCCTGATCCGCCAGCCGGCGAAACAGCACCTCAATAAACTGCCGGGCCGTTAGGTTTTATAACTCTCAAAAAAAGAGCCTGTCTTTGTTAGAGAATTTTATTGTGACACATAAATTTTGGCCATTTATCGGGACCAGACAAATGCTACAACACCTAACGTCATTTAGAATATTTATTTCCGGACGAATAGCTTCTGTTTCTTCTTTGTTTGCCATATAAATCCTTTAAAAAGCGGATAAGATAAACAGAAATTACATGGATGCTTCAGAACTGTCTAATACATCTGTGTGAATTATGCAATTTATTTTAATAATAATATAACAGCTACAGGATCAGAGAGACATACCTTTGTTGGTGCGAAAATTTTACTCAAAAACTTAAAACTGATGACAATGAAAAAAATAATATTAATAATTGTTGTAATTACCTTACTGGCTAACATTTTAAGTGCTCAGAATAACAATACCGATTTACGCGGTAATCTTCAGTTTGGTCTGAAAGCTGGTGCAAATTTCTCAAACGTTTATGACTCAAAAAATCAGGAATTTAATTCTGATTTCAAAGTTGGATTTGCTGCAGGCGCTTTTTTAACAATCCCAATAGGGAAATATATAGGTTTACAACCTGAAATATTATTTTCTCAAAAAGGATACAAGGCCACAGGCACATTCCTTACAATGGGGTATAAATTTACCCATACAGTAGATTATATAGATGTTCCTTTACTGTTTGCAATTAAACCAAGTGCATATGTAACCCTGCTTGCAGGACCTCAGTATTCTTTCCTTGTGAAACAAAAGGATGTATTTACGAGTGGAAGTTTTACCGTTGATCAAGAGAAGACGTTCCAAAATGACAGAAGTGTATTATGTTTTTTAGGTGGCATTGATTTTAATCTGAACCAATTTGTACTTAGTGCAAGAGCCGGGTGGGACCTTCAAAATAATAACGGTGATGGAACATCCACGAATCCCCGTTACAAAAATGTCTGGTACCAGGCTACTATAGGATTCAAGTTTTAAAAAAATGTTACAAACACATAACTCGAACGGTTTAATTAATTGGCTTTTACAACCCGGACTATTTTATCTTCACATACAAAAGTCTGTGAAATAGGAATTTAACCTACTTATTAAATCTTGTATCACCCGTCCCGATAGCTATCGGGATTGCAAAAATGCATCCCAACCCTGATCCGCCAGCCGACGGAACGGCACCTTATTAAACCGCCGGGCAGTTAAGTTTTATAACTCTCGAAAAAAAGAGTCTGTCTTTGTTAGAGAATTTTATCGTGACACATAAATTTCTGTCACTTATCGGGACCCCTCCGTTTACAAAATCTTGCTTGACATGATCGGCTTACCCGATGCTCGAGTGCATATGGTAATTCACGGTTTTGTTTTTGAAATTTACAAAACCGGCCCATAAGCAACATCTGCAGGCTATTCAGCCCTTCGCAAGCCTAATTTCGTTTCACCTACCGGGACTTAAGAAGAGTTACGAAACCTGACAGCCAAAAGATAATGTCATCATGACATTCAACAAGAGCAACAAAGTATTTATTTGATTTCTTATAATAAAACCTTAAAATATAAGTATTTGTATGTTGACTATTATATCTTTGAAAGAACCTAAATTAACCATTATGAAATCTACTAAATTTATTTTCATTTTTGCGTTTTTTATATGTGAAACAATAATTGGACAAAAGGCAGAATCAATCAGGTTGAGACATACTATTCAGCAGCAATTTTTATCAAATGAGTTTCCCTCAAAAAATGACAAACTTAATATCAATGATACTTTACAATTAGATAGTTTATTTAGCTATGTGAATAAATCCTGGAAGTCTTTTGTAAAAGATTCTTTAATCAACAATAAAAGTAATATATCCGTTCAAGCTCTAAATAACTTAGATGCCTATTCTTATTATTTGACCCTACGAAGTATAACGGGCCAAAATGAGCTGAATAATGATATTGAATACCACTTGTTTAAAAATTACATGTTACCATCTCTTATTAATGATTATCAATTTATTAAAACGAATCCCTCGTTAAGCAATCTAAAATTAATTTGGGCCGGTTCTTTATCAAATACACTTGGCTATGGGGTAAAATATTATGATAATACTGAGACATTTAGATCATATTATGAATTATTTAAGAATTTAAAAGTCCTACTGCAATCGTTGGGGAATTCAGATAATGAAACAAAAGCGTATGCTGCAAAGCTTCTAAATTTTCTTCAATATTATGATTTTGAAATTGAAACAAAAAAACAATATTTCAATAACCAACAAGATATTTCTTTTACATATTTCATTACAGGTATATCTACCAATAAATATCCAAAAGAAAATGTCATGCCATTTGGAAAAACTTTGATTAAATTTTATTTATCTAAAGGTGAAAATGATAAATGCTTCGCCATTTTGAATAATTTATTTTTCAATACTACAAACGATGTATTACCAAGAGATACATTGTCAAAATGGTACAATATTGTTGATCCAGCCAATGGGAGCAAAATCTATAATGAAACCTTAAGCAAGTTTTCGAGCAACTACTTCAAAACCGATAAGAGATCGCCTATTCATTTGCCACAAAAGTGGAATTTGATTCTCAATAGCGTTTCACAGGAGAAAATTAAAAATGCAAAGTACATATTAATTGATTTCTGGTATTCAAACTGTTCCCCTTGTATTGCAGAAGTGCCAAAATTGAATGAATTTTATTCCGTTTTAAAAGACAGGGAAGATCTAGTTTTCATTTCAATAAATGCTGATTTTTCACATACACAAAAAGATAGCAGTTATGTATTTGAAACCGCAAAAAAGTACAGCATCAAATTTCCTGTTGTTTCTGATAACAAGCAGACTAATTTTACGAAACAGTTTAACGTTTCTGGATACCCTTCAAAATTTATCATTAATAATCAAGGGCAATTAATTGCAAAGGAAGACGGCTCACTTATAACACTTTCTAGCTTTTATGATTTCATAAAAATCAACAAGTAATTTACCATATTATTGATTTTCCAAATTCAACTTTTAGTTCAAGATAAACTCGTCTTGCCGTGACAAAATTAAAATTGTTACAAAACCTAATTCGGATGGTTTGCTGAATTGCCTTTGCCAGCTAGGACTGCTCATGACAAAATCTTGGCATATGACAATTTTGTAACGACTTAATTATTAATATCATTTTTTTGCCGTTAGCAAATAATAAAGAAACGAAAACACAAACACTTATGAAAAGATTTGAAAAAATAATTAGTGGATTGATAATTGGAAGCACATTTCCGTTATTACTTGGACTCTTATCTGTAATGATATGGTTTTGCCTTGATAAATCTGAGGACAGACCTGTTATTTATTTAATTATTGGAATATTTTTAGGATTAATAATAGACTATAAATTTCTAAAAGGTTGGATTAGTCGTAGATTTGACTTGTCAATTTGGTTCATGGCTGCGATTTATGTAATCTATAATATTTTTGTTTTTGGATTTTTTATGGGACTTCCAGTTTTTAATGTATTCTTGGGATTCTTTGCCGGATACTATTTTGGTAACAGGATTTGTTTTAAAAATGTGGAATCTAAAAAGCATTCAAAGATTATAAATCAAGTTTCGTTGTTTACAGGTCTGATAATGACTTTAATTTGTTTTTCTTCCGGATTTCTAGCATTAGTAGATAATGAAGCAGCAGGTATGATTAAAGAGGTGTTAGGTTTGGGTTTTGAGGTAACAAAGTCAATGGTTTGGGGAATAGTATTGATTGGCGGATTAACATTGATTTTGGCTAATATTTTATTGACAAGAATAACAATGATTAATACAATAAAAAAAATAACGATCCGCTAACTCGGACAGATTTTCATTTGGCCCCCAAAGTCTATGCGAGTTAACATGAACCCACTTATAAAGTTTTGTGGAACTCGTCCCGATAGATATAGGGATTTGCAAAAACACACCGACGCTCAATTGTATATAATAATTCACTGTTTTGCTTTTTTAAATTTGCAATACCAGTTTATGAGCATCATCTGAAAGCTTCCCAGCACTCACAAGTCTAGTTCACCTCCACTTATGGGGATTTAAAATGCAACAACCACTTAGCAGCTTTAAAGAAAGTTTTGTATTTTGACGAATTACTACTTTATTACTTATAACAAAGATTGGTTGACTGTATGACGAAAAAACTATGTTCAACTAACATATAGGAATAGACTATATTTTAAACCACTTAATAATATTAAGGTAAAAATCGGATGGAAAAAATAAAAATTGGGAAGAAGGAATATTCTAAAATAATTGCTGGAACGAATGCGTTTTATGGTCATTCACATTTTAGTGTCGCGCGTGATTCGGAATATAAAAAAAGGTTTTCTGATGACTATATTAAAAATTTGCTCAAGTTATGTATCACCAAAGGAGTAAATTCAATTGAGACTTGTGCAAATGAAAGAATCCTGAGTATTATTAATGGTATCAAAAAAGAGAGCAATATTAACTTAATCGGGACAACAAGAATTGATGAAACTTCACTCATGAAAAGTCATCAAATAAAACTGAGATATTTAATTAATAATGATGCTGATATTTGTATAATTCATTCACAATTTGTGGACAGATTAAGTTCTGGCATGGAGATAAAAGGTCTCCAATCAATGGTAGATGAAATACATGCAGCTGGATTATTAGCAGGAATATCAACGCATAAGAATTCTACAATTGAACTTTGTGAAAAAAAATATGATATTGATGTTTATTTATATCCTGCAAATATGCTTGGATTTGTATATCCGGGATATGATGGAAATGAAACGGTTAAGGAAAGACTAGATCTGATAAATAATACTGAGAAACAGTTTATTATAATGAAACCCTTAGCAGCTGGCAGAATCCCTCCGAAAGAAGGATTGAAATTTGTTCTAGACAATATTAAATGCAATGATATTATTACTCTTGGACTTGGGTCATTAGAAGAAGCCGAAGAATCAATAGATCTAGTTAACTTGTATCTATCTGGCAAATAGCTCGAAACCTTTAAATTCTAGACAAAAAGCAAAGCTAATTGCACGACTAGAAAAAATTGCTGCGACCGTCCAACACTGACGGTTGGGGTAATAAACCTGTCACAATTTTTACGCGCCACTTTGACAATTTTATCATGTCACAAAATCTGCTCGTCCACTTATCGCGACTTGGTATCATCTTGACAGCTTCATCATGACACTACAACTCACGTCCATTTACCGGGACTGGCAAAAAACGAGGCACTACGATCCGCCGGCTGGCGGAAGCCAACTAATTAAATTGCCAGACATTTATGTACCATTCAGAATTACAGTGACTTATGACAAATACTAAAATGAATTTCGAAAACTCCTGGGGTAACCAGACTAGAGCTGAGTCCTATTCAAAACTCGAATTCCCAAATACGTACTACCTAGCGTACCGAGATTTGCCAGACATCATTTCCAAACATGTGACTGGAAATCATGCAATCGATTTTGGATGTGGAACTGGACGATCATCTCGTTTCTTAAAACAACTTGGCTTTGATGTTATTGGCATTGACATCTCAAAAGACATGCTTGAAATAGCTAGAAACCTTGATCTATCAGGTGATTATCAATTAGTCTTAAATGGAAAATATGATCATCTTGGATTAAATCAATTCGATCTGGTCCAATCAATTTTCACTTTTGACAACATTCCTGGTTGGACCAATCGAACAAATATTCTGAAAGGATTACGAGACTTAATGAAACCAACCGGTAAAATGATATGCCTCGATTCAACTCCTGAACTTTACGTGAATGAATGGGCATCATTCACTACAAAGAAATTCCCTGAAAATTGGACTGCCAAAACTGGAGACATTATACATGACATAATGCTTGACGTTGAAGACAGAAGACCAGTTAAAGACATTTTTTGGTCAATGGAGGATTATAATAAATTGTTCAATCTGGCAGGACTGAAAATTGAATTAACTTATAAACCGCTAGGCTATAATAATGAGCCATTTGATTGGAAATCAGAAAAGGAGATAGCGCCATGGATGATTTTTATTTTAAATAAATGTGACTGAAAAGTACTTCCTCTTGTGCTCCAAGATTAATAAGAAAACGGTACATAATACGGGCGGTTTAATTAATTATCTCATCCCGCTTTAGCGGGATCGGTTCTCCGTTGCTTGCTTCGGAGTCAGCGAGTATTAACAATTTACCTTAGGGGATCGAAGATTCTTTATAGCTTGCTGCGAAGAGCTTCAATTGTAAACCTAATAATTTTAAACATGAAACATTTTTTTAAAGTATTGCTAATTCTTTTCTATTGTAATACTAATTTGAACGCCAATTCAAATAACGATTTTAAAGAGGGTTATATAATATCATTAAATGGAGATACCACAAAAGGATTTCTTTTGGTACAGATCAGCAGAAATGCATCTGAACAATGTGTTTTTAAGCCCAATGCCAACAGTGCAAACACAATTTATAAACCAGGTGAGATAGCCGGATACAGGTATTTAAACGGTAAATATTATATCTCAAAAGAAATTAACATTGATTCAACAACCAAAAAGGTTGTTTTCCTGGAATTTCTGATTAAAGGAATAGCAAGTATATACTATTATATGGACAATGAGGAACATTATTATATTGAAAAATATCCCAATGGTCTGGTAGAATTGACAGAAAAAGAAAGAACATTTTTTGATGAAGGAACATCTGGACGTGAGGGATCCCACACTTATATTATGCCTTCGAAATACAAAGGCAAGTTAATGTTTGCGTTACAGGACTGCCCAAGCATCAATAAGGAGATCCAAAATACAAGGCTCACACATAAATCGCTCATAAAATTGACCAAAGACTATCATGAGAAGGTGTGTAATTCTGAGAGTTGCATTATTTACGAAAAGATCAATACATCGGCAAAAGTGAGATTTGGTGTATTAATGGGGTTTTCAAAAAATCAGTATAATTTCGGGAGACAGTTAATTAGCAATTATGGGAATAATTATCAAATTGGAGCAGCGCTAAAAGTATCTAATATCTTCATGTTTAACAGACACATTAATTTGAAAACCAATTTTATTCTCGAGAAAGATTCGAAATCGTATACATTATCTCTCCCAGATGGTGTTCAATATAGTCATGTAACATACAATGATGTTTTTTATAATCTAATTGATCTACGTTCTCTTGGTAATCCATCTGCTTATTTACCAGATATGAAGGCAGATTTAGATGTAATAGATTTGAAAATCCCCGTTACTTTAAACTATGACTTTAATATTAAAAAAACAATTTTGACTTGTGGCTTTGGAATTTCCAATAAAATAATAATGTCACAGAATAAGAATTTCAGGGTTGATGATTTTTATGCAGTTTATGGCGAATCTATTCATTCTTTGCTTACAGGTGTGATTGCAACAACAGGTATTGAAGGGAACTGGTTTGGGAAACATACTTTTTTTGTTAATGTGGACTATGAATATTTAACAGATTTTAGATCAAAAGTAGATAATACCTTAAAATTATTAAACAACCAGGTTTCACTGCAAATAGGAATGTATTTTTAATAAATATTAAAGTTGAGCATATAAAATTAAAGATTCAGAAATTTTGCTAAAGATTTGATTAGGAATTTTAGTAAAACATTTGGTCAGATACAAATAATAGATTGAAAATATGAGAGGCGAAAATAACGGTATGGTGAGAATTAAAATCAGCTGGTAACACGACAAATTTTTAATCATAAACATAATTGAACCATTAAAATAATATGATAATCAATAGATCCATTATTAATTAAACAAAATATAAATATGAAAGCATTAGCTATTTTGATTTTATCATTTGCTTTGTCAAATGGCATTCAAGGACAAGAAAAGTACTTAGATACTTTCCCGTTAAAATTTGGTAAGGTTACTTATTCAGCAGTTGTACAAACTGAAGGTATTTCAAAGGACGAATTGTATAAACGTGCCAAAAGATGGTTAGCAAAAAACTGCGAAATAATTAAATTAGACGATAAAGATATAATTGTCGGACAAGGAGTTTTTATAATGAAACCTCCAATTTTAGCAACTTTTAACCAAATATATGTATGGCAAATTATCACAATTCAATTTAAAGATGGTAGATATAAATATGATATTTCAGATTTCAGAATAAAAGCTTATTCAGTTATAGATGGTTCGTCGAGCTTAATTGATGACCCTATTGAGAATCACCATGCGATTATGGATAATCAAATTAAAAAGATAGATCCACAAGTTAAGGACTTGATATTATCATTAGATAAAGCTATGAAAACACCAATTGATGATAACTGGTAAAAAAATGCTCAGCAGCTAACACGGACGGTATAGTTTATTACCTCGGCGAGGGCAGGCGCGTCCGCATAGCGGGGAAATAGGAATTGGAAGAATTTCTGCTGATAGATTAAGCAGCATACTTGTGTAAATTCGAACCAAATATTTCGGTCATCGGAACAATTAGCAAAATGTAATTTCGCTTGAAGAGAAAAAAACAAAAAAGGGTGTTTAATTGAGCGACAAAAAATCAAAATTTTCGCAAAATGTTTTGAATGAGGAAAAATTTAATAGAGAGTTTTACTCAATAATGTTTTTATGTTACAAAAGGGTAACATAAATAAAAAAATAGGAGAAAAAATATGAAGAAGAAAAGTCATTTTTTGGTCACTTTTGGACTGGCGTTCATACTACCTGTCGCCATGATGATTGTGCTCGCAATGTCAGGGATAGGGAGCAATATAACTCTGTCCGGACCGGAAGGTCCATGTGATATCTATGCCGCTGCAGGTACCCCATGCGTGGCTGCTCATAGCAGCACACGTGCATTGTACGCTTCCTACAACGGTCCGCTATACCAGGTTATGCGCCAGTCGGACGGCAAGACTCTCGACATTGGTGTGGTCCAGCCCAAAGAGGGCAATCCGGGAAGATATGCTGACGCAGCAGCTCAGGACGCCTTCTGCGCCAACACTGTCTGCTGGATCACTACCCTCTACGACCAGTCTGGCAAGGGTAATCACCTGTCTCAGGTGCCCCCCGGAACATTCAAAGGCCCTGACAAGGGTGCCTTTAACACTCTGCCGATTGCTGACATGGCTCCCATTACAATCAGCGGGCACAAAGCTTACGGCGTCTATATCATGCCGGGAATGGGACTTCGAAATAACAATGCCACCGACATTGCGATTAACGATGAGCCTGAGGGCATCTACTACGTCATCGACGGCAAACACTATGACAGTGGTTGTTGCTTTGACTACGGCAACTCCTCGACCAACGGCAAAGCCGTGGGCACCGGCACTATGGAAACCACCTATTTCGGCACCGCCACTGCCTGGGGCAGTGGCGAAGGACCTGGTCCGTGGATCATGTCAGATATGGAGGCGGGCTTGTTTTCTGGATACAACGCAAAGAAGAATACCGGCTCTCCGACCATTGATTCCTGGCAGTTCGTTACCGCCATGGTCGATGGAGGAGGTGGAAATAACTGGGATCTCCGTGGCGGCAACGCACAAAAGGGTAGTCTCACGACCTTCTATAGCGGTGTTCGTCCTGGCACACCTGGCAGCAACGCCTATTACCCAATGCATAAGCAGGGAGGTATTCTCCTGGGTACCGGCGGTGACAACGGAAACGGCTCGTCCGGCACCTTCTATGAGGGTGTGATGACGACCGGATATCCGACCGAAGCAACTACAGATGCAGTGCAGGCCAATATTGTTGCAGCAAAGTACGATGTACAACAAATAAAACTGTCGCGCGCAACGACATTCACGCAGAACTCGACTCAGGACATTACCGAAACGTTCACAAATACCATAGGAGCAACCGTGACAGGCGTTAAGTTGAGCATTTCTGTGCCCAGTGGATGGACCTCCATGGTTTCAGGCACTGCTGAGACCACAAAGATATTCAGTGCCCCGGTCGCTCCGGGAGCAAGTGTGAACGCAACCTTCAAGATCACAGCCTCGGTGAAAACCGGCGCCGGCTTCCTGACCGGAAAAGCAGAGTGGAAG